>OAUM01000075.1_pt1 | contig 76871 bp, 62 predicted proteins | sample 1476281 | NCBI WGS metagenome assembly OAUM01 (sample SAMEA2580047, study PRJEB22360) | human gut metagenome | biome: human gut; feature: human-associated habitat; material: faeces | place: Denmark | collected 2008/2010
GATTGCGGGTTCGATTCCCGCTGGCGGCACTTTTGGAAACCCGGCTAGTATGCTGGGTTTCCTTGTTTTTCCAACGGTTCCCGCATGGTTTGCAATTCACTGCAATTCACTGCAATTCACTGCAAATACCGGAAAAGCGTGGGCAAAATGTGGGCACGGATTGGCGTGGCTCACCAGACCATCGGCAGGTTGAGGCATTGGCGCGCCCACCGTTCCACCGCCAGATTCTCCTCGTCGTCGCCAAGCAGGAGCAGGAAGCCCGCGTTCTTGCCGAGCGAGGCGGGTTCCAGCTTCTTGATCACGCCACGTTCCTGTAGCCATACGGCGGCGTCGCTGAATTGCTTCTTTGCGTTGAGTTCGCGCTTGCGCATGATTTTGTCGGCGTCTTCGCTCATGGCTTGCTCCGGAGTGAGCATCACCATTCCGTGATCGTCGGAGAATGAGCGCCAGCCGAGCGTGTAATAGCGGCATGGCGCGTTGACCTTGCGCAGCTTCTCGGGTGGCTGGTTGCGTTCGCGGTCCCAGTCGTAGGTTTGGTCGCACATGTATGCGAGTACGAGTTGCGCCATGGCGTAGACTCCGATGTTGTCGCCTCTCTGGTAGGCGAGGCGTCCTTTGCTGGCGAGCTCGTAGAAGGCGTCGGTGTTCTTGTATCCCATTGGTTTCATCGTCTTTCCCTCCATGCCTCGCGGTATTCTGGTGCACGGAGAATCGTCCTAGGTTTTCCTCGCCCGCGTGGTTCTGACCAACCGCGTGGGCTTTTATTTAATGTTTTGGACTATAGCACCACTCAAGTGTATAATCAAATTTATACAACGAATATAACGAAAGTAACAGGAACCCGCTGCTACGGTATTACCAGCGTTATACATATATAAGACGTACCAGTTCTCAACATTCTTTTTATAAGGGGAATGTGCCAAAAAAGAAAAAATCAGCATGTCCAATCCCCATCTGCGGTAGCTTGAAGCAGAGAGAAGGAAGGGGAGATCCTATGAATGCGAGACTCGACGAAATTGCAGCCTGGAGGCCTGCGCCTTCAGGTGGCCTGGAAAGCGCCGCCAACGAATACGGCTACCCGACCGTGATTCATCGCACGCCCAGCAGGCTCGTGGAAGAATGCGAGATAGCCTTCGACGCAGGGCTTTTGCTTGCAGCGCTGAGCCTCGTCGTGACTATACCCGACGTCTGCGCAAAAGCCGTCGGCATGAAGTACACCGATTGGTGCGTGAAATACCTGGATCTTCCAAATGCCGGCGAGAAGATGAACGCCGAGCGAAAAGACGAGAAGAGCCAAGACGAGATTAGCGATGAGCTCAACGGCATAACGGCGCGAGGTGCATTCACCGCCTCAGACCTCTATCAGCTGCGCTGTGCAGTGGTCCATGCGGGGTCCTCGGTCATCGAGGGCAAAGGAAAGGATTACAGCCCCTACAAAGTCATCGGGGTATGCGTCCAAGGCGACGAGTGCGGAATCGTCGCGAGCTATGGCCATACCGGAGTTGGTGCGGAAAACTTGAAGGCCTGCGCATACGACTGCGTTATCAAGCTCGAAGGCCTCATCTCTCGCATGGCCAAGGGCGTCGTCTCGTTCCTTGAAGAAGATCCCGAACGGGATTGCGAAAGAGGCATCAAGACAGGGATAGACCGTCGAGGTGTGACGGATTTCAGACCGCTAAGCCGAATCTCCTATCGTTAAAAAAGTGGTTGGATTTTTAGAGATAATATTCGTTAAATTAGTGGTTGGGATTCGGCGGGCATCATCTTGATTGTCCAACCAGATATTTACCAATTTCCAACCACTTATTTTACATACCTAATATAAAAGCCCCACAATCTGTGGGGCTTAATGTTTTTAGAGGCTGTTCACGGCATTGTAGAATTCCTGCGCGTCCTCGGCTTTCTTGAATTTCAGTGGCAGTGAGCGCAACGCACTGTATTTCCATGTGACGGTGCGCTTCTTGATCGTCACTCCTTGCAGGTCGCTCACCTGGTATGCTTCGGTCTTCTTATACCGGTGCAGGTACGTCGTGCAGACATCCAATTCCAAGCGATTGGCATACAGGCGGATACCCATAAACAGCGGATCGTCAAGCCTTTCGCACGTGTAGATCGCGTCCGGTGCAGGCTGTGGTCTCTTCGCCATGATTGTTCCCTTCTTTTTCTCTTTGATTCTATTGCTCAAATGATGCAGACTCGCTCAGACATTGCCAGTCGGAAGTCTCCGAGCACCTGCTGGGTCACCTCCAGTTCCTGGGAGATGTTCCACGAATTCCCTTCGTACATTTGTTCCAGCATGCCGTAGCGGAGTGGGTCTATCAGCGTCAAGGCGGTTTCGCGTCTCGCCCTATGCTCCTCGCGACTCTGTGCCACATGGTCGCATGACGTGTCGCCGTGCCGCCAATGCAAGAGCTCGTGCACCAAAGTGCAGCGCTTCGCCGTGTACGTGAGCCTGCGGTCGATCAGTATCACCTCGGTCGCGGCGTCGTAGCAGCCCCATAGTCCGTCCGGCAGGATGGCGCTGGACACGGTGACGGGTAGGCCGATGATGGCGCGGCGCATGGCACCGTAGGTCATGCGCCGGTCGATCGGCAGGTCAGGCAGGCTCGTCGTAATCCGGCCCAGCCTCTCCGTTAATGGCCTCCTGCTTGCCAGCTGCGTCATAGGCGGCAAGACCATAACCGCCTGCCTGCGCTTTCCTCTCGGCTGCTTCGACCGCATGGCGCTTGGAGTCCATCACGATGTCTCCGATGGATACGCCGGTCACTTCGCTGATGCGTTCCAGGTCACTCAGATTGAGCGGGCGCGTGAAGTTCTGCCGTTTGTACCAGTAGTCCTCGCCGAAGCCGCAAGCCTTGGTGAATTCCTTGATGGTCATGCCGCTTTGCTTTTGAAGCCTGACGCACTCTCGCATGACCTGTTTTGCGAATGCGGTCACTTCGTTTGCTTTCATACCCATGCCTCCAGTATAGCCAATTACGTAGTCAATGTGTACAAATTGTAAAGAACTATGCAAATTCATAGTCTAAATCTACGAATTTGCATAGATTAAAAACCGTCGAAAGGAAAAACAAGATGTTGAGCACCGAAAGAACCAAGACCCCCGACCACTACCCGTGCGGCCACATGCGCGGACCCGGCTGGCACGACTGGCGCACATGCCTCACCAAACAGGGAATCGAGGAGGATGAATGGCCGGTCTGACGGAAACAGCCACCAGAAACCTCAAAGCGGAACTCGCCAGACACGACAAGACACCGAAAGACCTAGCAAAAGCATGGGGCCTCGAAATCAGAGCCGTAAACAACAGGCTCAAAGGCCACACGCCACTCTCGACGGACGAAATCGAAAAAGCGGCATCCATGCTCGACATGGAACCTGAAAACCTCGTCATGCTCCTCATCCAGCCGATCGACAGCATCAAACAATTCAAAGCCTAAGGAAACCGAACATGAGCCAGCAACTGTTGAATCCGCCAAAACCGCCGACGCTCCATGAGCCCGGATGCCTGCTGCTCGCATCAAGCGGCTTCTACATCCGCCTCCATGAGGACGGCAGCGCCAGCCTCGTTGACGGCATCCAAGACATCACCCTCGCGGACTTCACCTCGGCGGAAATCGAAAACATCGCCTACAACCTCTCCAACAAGATCGGAGCAACGCGATGAGCTGGATGGACGACGGCGGATTCGAGATGCAGGCATTCACCGCCAAGGACGGCAGTCCGATGGCGCGAATGAGTTTCCGCACCTCGACCGGCCAAACCTACTTCACCCTCACCAAGACCGAAGTGCAACGCGTCAGACGCGAATGCAATCGAATCCTCAAGGAAATGGAGGAAACCAAATGACCGGCCACGACAGCAAGCCCGAAACCATGAAGCCGAACTACACGCGCCGCCGCATCCTCTTCGCCATCGTCAGCATCGGCCTCATCTCCAGCCTGACCATCATGCTCACATGGCATGGCGGCAGCACCACCGCCGCGCTCATGGTGGAAGCCGTGTACATCGCCACCGCATTGTGGCTGATCGTCAGATTCGCGCCACGCGACTAAAAGACTTCCCACCAGCCGACAGTCCAACAAAACAAACCAAATTAGGGATGTTTTCGCGGACATCCACGTTCACTCATGTCGGCTGGCGGGAACCATAACTGAATATCGATATTATCCACGCGCCGACCACATCTCGCTGCACATACACTGTCGGCGCATTCGGCTGGGCGACGGTTCGCCCGCCCAAGGATTCCACTCTTCTCTCTCTATCAAAAACGCAGGCATTCCGGTGTTTGCAACCCTTTCAAGTCCGCCTGACGGCTTCCATCGCCGTCGGCCACGCCACCGGCCGTGAACACGTTCAGGTCGCGTTCCAACAGTCAAAGGGGCGTTCGGAATCCAAGGACGGCATCGGTTCGACTCCGATGCCAGCCACTCAGCCCCATCCACTCGTCAGGACGGGGCCTACAACGTCAACAAGCAAAGGAAACCACACCATGGACGAAAACAAACCACAGTCGGCAAAATGGGTGCTCTGCGTCGACATCGACCCCGACAACAACCCGGAATCCGACCCAATGTTCGTCGCCGCACTTGACATGCCGCTGGACGGCGGCCTGATCAGCGTCACCCTGCCCGGCAACGAACTCGGCAAAGCAACCGCGCTTGCCGCCCGAACCGCATGCCAGGCCATCGACAAGGCGCTCAAACGTCACCTCGAACGCGGCGGCGACAGCGACACCGTGGAAATGCTCTACGGCCTCCACATCGACCCGATGGGCGACATTCAGGACGGCAGGCCATGACCGATCTGCTCACGCCAAACGAACTGGCCGTCATGCTCGGCATGAGCGTACGCACCCTTGCCAACTGGCGGAGTACCGGCAAAGGCCCGCCGTACTTGAAAATCGGCGTGGAACCGCCGGAAGGCCATCAGGACAGGCGCAAAGTCCGCTACCAACGCGCCGTGGCCGAACGGTGGGCTTCGGCGCACGAGTATCGGAGGACGGTGGCGAGATGAAAAACGGCACGTTCATTCCAGTGACACGGGTCCAAAGCAGTCCAGACGTCAAAAGCGATGGGAAGGCACGCGTCGACACCGGCAAGCCGACCCTCACCCAGCAGGGGATGGACGTGGACGCTTTCATCCACGAAAACAGGCGATTGATCGAAAGACTCAGGAAAGGAACACGTTGAAACACGAATACACAGCCGACGAGCTCGCCGAGCTGAAAAGCATTTACGACGAGTCAGGCGAAGCCGGACTCCAGATCGGCGAAATGCGGGCGTTGCGCAAGGCCGGACTCCTCACGCAGGGCCTGCCGGAGAAACCGTCGAAACGAGACTTCATCCTCGCGCACTGCAAAAACCGCATCGACCAAGGCCAGCCGTTCGACGGCAAGGAAACCGCCGAAGCGCTAGGCATGAGCCAGAAAACAGTCGGCAACATTCTCAGCCAACTCCGCAAGGAGGGACTGCTGCCGGCCTTCGACAAGCATTCACCACGCAGCAAAGCACAGAAAACAACCACAAGCGGAAAGAAGAAAGAAACCATGACCACCACATCGAAAATCACAGCAGCCGACGGCACCGAATCGAAACTTACGCCAAACGACATCACCACCGGAACTACCACCAGCACGCCACAAGCCACAGCCGACCCACGCACCATCATCTCCAACGCATTGACCGGCATTTTCGATGCCATCAGCGCATTGCAACGAACCGCGTTCCAATCCAACGACAAAGTCGTCTACGGATTCGCCACCAAGCTGCTGAACGGCGAATTGATGGACTTGAAAGCCAACTACAGCAAGGACACGGCGCAATGAGCTTCGACACGCTCGACCTGCCATCATGGCCGTCCGCCTGCAGGCTGACAATCCCAGGAGACCCACAGTCAAAAGGCCGGCCACGCGTCTACAACGGCCACGGCATCACCCCCGAAGCCACGCGGAAAGCGGAGAATCGCGTCTACTCGGAATGGCGACGACAATACCCAGACCTACTCCCATACAAAGGGCCGGTCGCCATCACACTCATCTTCTGGACCATGACCCGGCGTGGACGCGACTGGGACAATCTCGCGAAACTCTTCACCGACGCCCTCAACGGCGTCGCATACGAGGATGACCGGCAGATCATCGACGCGAACGTCCACGTAAGACGCCCCGACAAGCTCGTGCTAGGCACGCGCGGCCCCCGCAAACGCAAGACCGGCGACCCGCTCACCTGGCACGGCAAACCCTACCAGCCATGCACGCAGGCAATCATCAACTTCCAAAAAGAATACATCCCAAAATAAAGGAGAACTGACCAATGGCAGAACAGCAGGAACTGGCCACGCTGGCAAGCAGATACACGGAAATCCTCGACCGAATCCACCAACTGCAGGAACAGGCCGACAGTCTCAAAGCACTCATCATGGAAAACCGCGAGCCCGGCGAATACGCGGCCGGACCATTAACCGTGAAAATCAAGAAAGGCAAACGCAACCTCGACGCCGGCGCATTCGAAAAACACTTCCCCATCCAACAGTACGCGGACTGCTATCAGATCAAGCCGAAAGCATTGTCCGCGATCATCAAACTGGTCGGCGAAAACGCTTTGCAGGATTGCGTGAAAGTCGGCGCGGCAAGCCTGGTGGTCGAATGATGAGCGACAAGATCATCAGACAACACTTCAACCACGCGTTGAACAACGCGCTGGACGCCTACGACAAGTCCTTAAGCGAGAACGTGTATCTCATCGACGCGGACGACCTCGGATACTTTTCCGACATCCTGTACCGCTACCTATTCGACGTGAAATGCGAGGCATGAAAATGGCCAGCGAACTCGACCTTGAAGCCGTCATGGCCGCAAACCAGACCACACCGGAAACGACGCCGGCACCCACGGTGGAGTCGACGGAGTGGACGGAAATCCGCGGCATCATCGAAGACCACATCACCAACCAGCCGCGCAGCCTGCAAAAGGAGATCGGACCATCGGAACTCGGCACCGACTGCCTCCACTGCCTCGCCGCCCGACTCGCAGGATGGGAGAGACGCCAGTCGGCCGCATGGCTCCCGTTCATCGGCACATGCGTCCACGAACGATTCGAACACCTGTTCAACGCTCGCAAGGACGAATTCGCCGTGCCGGACGACGACGGGGGAGAACCGTGGGCCGTGAAACGCTTCGAAGCCGAAAGACACGTCGACGTCGGCGCAATCCACGGACTCCACGGCCATCAGCCCATCCACGGCAGCATCGACCTGTACGACGCGGAAAACAACACGACCATCGACTGGAAAATCACCGGCACAACCACGATCCGCAACGTCAAAGCCAACGGGCCATCGCAGCAATACTGCATACAGGCGAGCCTGTACGGCATCGGATTGGAAAACGACGGCGAACCATGCAAAAAGAACGCCATCTACTTCCTGCCCAGGAACAGCGTCAGCCTGGCCGACGCACTGCCAATCGAATTCGACTTCGACCCGAAACCCGGCAAATGGGCTTTAAGCCGCGCGCAGCTCATCGTCAACCTCCTCGACCTCATCGAACAGGAGGACGGCGTCGAAATGCGTGACGCGTGGATACACGCCCTGCCGACCAGTCCGACACACTGCTTCCAATGCGGCACATGGCCGGACGACCAGCTCGGCGACCTCGCCGAAATCAACCAAAGCCAATATCCGGCATTGCCGGACAAATGGGGGCAGCTCGTCGGGCTGCTCGAATCCACCTACAACAACAAGTAGAAAGGTAAAAACACAATGTTCGGAACGAATAATTACGGTGGCGGATTCACCCAGCAAGGCGGAGCCAGCTACCGGCCACAACAGGCGCAGCAGCAGTCCGCCGAATCATTGAGCCTTGACGACGTGATGCAGGGCGGTGCGCCCAGCGCGTTCAGCAAGGACGATCCGATCGGCACCAGCGTGGAGGGCGAAATCGTCGAAATCCGCGCGGAACAGCAGACAGACTTCACCACCGGCGAACCACTGTTTTATCCGAACGGCAAGGCGAAGCCGCAGGTCGTCATCCACTTGCAGACCAGCCTGCAGGACCCCGACAGGGTCGGTGACAGCGGCATCCGCGGAGTGTACGTCAAAGGCTACAACATCGGCCAATTGCGCCTCGCATGCCGTCAGGCCGGAGTCGGCGACCATCCGAACGTCGGCGACCATCTGAAAGCCACGTTCGCCCGTACCCAGCCCGCCAAGACCCGCGGATACAACGATGCGAAGATCTACGACTACGTCGTCACGCCGAAGGAACAGTCCGACCTGAGCGCCGCGATGAACGACCCGCAGGCAGGACAGCAGCAGTATGCGCCACAGCAGCCGCAACAGTCCGCTTACGGCCAGCCGACCGGATTGACCGCGAGCGACAGGCAGACCATAAGCCAGCTCGCCGCTGCGGGAAAGACCGCGCAGGAGATCGCAGGACTCCTCGGCAAGCCGGTCGAACAGGTCATCAACGCGCTCGGCGCAGGCAGTGGACGAGAGCCTGAATTCTAAAAAATGAGAAAAAGTCCCTCGCGTTTCCCCGTAGCGACGTCACCCGAAAGAAAAACGTCACTGCGGGGACGCGGGTGACATAGGTGGACATGCGCAAAGTCCACCCAAAAAGGACGAAAAATCAGCGATATATAGAAAAAAGGACAAAAGGACAAAGTGTTTTATATATATGTCTTTTTTGTTGTTTTTTGTATGTGTGTTTAGGGGCCGTCACCGTCCCCTCAGACAAGGAGGTGAAAAGATGAGGGACTACCGCCAATACCAGCCGATACCAACCGAAGACCTGCCGGCAAAATTCGCAGGAATCTTCCACATGCTCGCACTCACCTTCACACCGGCGAACGACCACACGATCGTCACGACCATCACCGGCCACAACCTCGAACTCATCTGCCAAGGCGGCGGAGAGAACGACCGACGCAAGAAAGAGCCAGTCGTGGCGGCCGGATATCAGAAAGCCATATGGGAACTCCGCGAAGGCCATTTGCGCTACTGTCCGTCACAGGACAGGCTCTGGCGCCGAGATCCAGACATGGCCGACCACGAAGGCGAACGACTGCTGCTCAACAGCTGGCATCCGGTCAAAACCATCGAGGACGAATACCATATCGGCGGCAACGCGCGCAGCGGCGACCGCAATCCGCTCTATTCGGCCACGATTCTGCGCGAGGCGAAGCGAAGCCAATGGTTCGACCAAGTCGAACGCGGCGTACGCTGCGACCCCTGCGTATGGGTGCGCCGTGACGGCAAAGTCGTTTGCCTGCAGAACGAGCCGGATATCGCCGTCACACAGACGTTCACTCCCGTTGGCATGGGCAATCAGGCGTTGAAGGACGCGGAACGGATACTCAGATGGCTCACCGTCGACGAAAAGTCCTATGCGAACCTGTGCCGCATGTTCGCGACTCCGTGGCTGGAACCGTTCAAGCAGCTTTCCTATGTGCTGTCCGGCCATGGCGGTGACGGGAAGACGCTGATCGCCCGTCATGCGTTGCTTGGCGTTTTGGGTGTCGGCAAGGTTTTCCCCGGCTTCAGCGTGCAAGGCTATTGCGCTGGCGGCGGCTATACGCTTGGCCGCGAATCGATGAACGATGAGATGGACGGCAAGGCATTCGCGATTGATGATGAGGCCTGCGCGGTCACGGAAGACATGCTTCCTTTGCTGCGTGCGTTGTCGACCGGTTCGCAGGTGAACGCCCGCGTTACCGGCGGTCGTTATCGCGTGATGACGCCATCTGCGACGTTGCTGATTTTGACGAACATGCAGTTCGCGGATTCCGGTGAGAATTCGGACGTGCGACGCTTCGTCAAGGTGGAATTCCATCAGTCGAAGGGTCGCTCGTATGACGAGTATCATGCGATCGAGGGCTTCTGCCATCGGCATCCCGCAGCGTTCTTCGTCCTGTCGTGCCGCCTGTGGGAGCTTTCAGATGAGCCGGAAATCGTGAATCTGAGCCCTGCGCGCAACATCAGCGATGAGATGTATTGGCTGATCAGCGAGATCGCGTCGAATGAGGAACGGTATGGCGTGCAGGTCGCGTCCAGGAACGACTATCGCAAGGAGTTTCATACGGCGGTTCCGCAGTCTTTGATGGATGTGCTTGGCTTGGGGAATTCGAAGACCAAGGCTCTTCCCGGCGGTCAATGCCGTGTGGTGCGCGTAGTCGACCAGAATCGTTTCGAAGTGTATCTCAAGGCCGCTCTCGATAACGAGGCTGAGCCTGCCGACACTTGGTGGCAGAAGGCATTGTCGAAGCCGTCTCGTGACAGTCTGCTCCCGTTGGAGGATGTGGGCGATTGCCATGATTTGGCCGGAATCGTCGAATCGGCGTTGGACGGCCATGTCGGTTTCGCTCCATGCGAAGGCAAGGCGCGAAAGGCCGGTGGTCCGGTCGACGGGAAGGTGTCGTTGTCGTGGAGGCGGTTGAATCCGTCCGACGATAGCCACGTGGATGCATCGTTTATCACCGGCCAGATGAGCAGGTATGCGGTCGTGCCGCTTGGCGACTGTTTCGTCGTCGACTGCGACAAGCCGTCCGAGGATGGTGGTCCTGACGGTTGGCAGTGCTTGCAGGCATTGACCGGCGACTACGGTACCGATAAATTGCCTGCTACGTTGGTCACGAAAACGCCGCATGGCGTGCATCTGTACTATCGCATGCCGGCCGGCATGGATATCGGACTGTTGAAGAACGCGGTGCATGAGCAGAATCTGCCGATTGACCTGCGTGTGAGCAACAAGGGTTATGTGCTTGGCCCCGGCAGCGTCATCGACGGCAAACGGTATGAGCTGGTGGATCTGCCTGCCGGCGTGGTGCCGGAGGCGAGTGAGGCGGTCATGCGCATGCTCAAGGATTTCGGTTACACGAGCGAGCCGAAGCCGGACGCGCCGCAAATGAGTCTGGACGATGTCATGGCCGACAGGCGTGCCACGTCGATTTCCAACGGCATGCCGGATATGACGCCGGTGCCGGAGGGCCAACGCAACAGCACGCTGCATGCGTGGGCTTACGGACGGCTGAAGAATCATCCGGAAAACGAACATCAGATCCACGATGACCTGCTGCAGCGCGGCAGGGATAGCGGTTTGGCCGATGCCGAACTCGACCAGATCTGGAAATCAATCAAACGAAGCCTCAACTAAGGAGGAACACCATGGTAACGAACGTGAGTGAATTCGAGATAGTGGACGGCTACCACCGGCTCATCGCCGCCGGCACGTTCGGCCTGAAGACACCCGTCTGCCTCATCGACATGAGCGCCAAAGGAAAGAAACCATCGAAACGGCTCATAAAAGACTTTCTGGAAGCCGTCTACAGCAAGGAGGACGCGGAATGATCATCAGGGAATCATCGACATACCGGCACGCGATGGAGGTGGCCATCGACCGCGCCGAAGCCATCGCCATCGAGGAGACATCGGACAAGCTCACCATCATCCTCGACAAGGAAACCATGCGCCTGAGCGAATACCTCGTCAATGGCGTACCGGTCGAGGAACTGAACGGCTACATCGACGAAATGGCGAGCGGCGTGAATTTCCTCTCCAAGCAGAACCTCTTCGACCGCGAAATCATTACCGGCGCCACAGCGGCCATAGCGGCATGCATCAGAGGACTGGAGAAAATCATCAGGAAGCACGAGGCCAGATCATGACCATCCGATACGTGGAATGCGCCCACTGCGGAGAGGTTGTCGGCACATATTACGTGACCTGCCCATACTGCGGCTACAAGCTCGTGGAGGCGTCCGACGGTTTTTGGAAGCGACTGATGGGATGAGCAGGAAACCGCCACAGTGGATGCGCCGGTTCGCTCCGGAAGGCAATCCGGCGCATCTCTTTCCGGTCGTGTGCTCATGCGGCCGGTGGATTTTCAGCGAAAGGGACGTGGTCTGGCAATCGTGGGACGCGGGAATCATCGAAGGTGACGACCTGGTCACTGCGATCATCCTTGACAGGCCGCTTATCCGTATCCGGCACGTGTCCCACATGGACATCGTCAGATTGGAAACCGTCGCCGGACCATTAGGCATCAGTCCGGACGGCCAATATTTGGGCGCGCACGAATGCGGCCTGATGCCCGTCAGCGTCAAGCCGGCGGAAGTGGGCGACAACGGATTCCATTATTCGACGCTTCCTGGTTTTCCGAAAATGCGGCCGGTGCCCGGCAATCCTGACCCGTGGGCCGGACTGCCGGTGAATGACCTATCGGATTTCGGATGGCCGCAATCCGAAGACAGCGAACAGCAAACACTTTTCTAAAAAGGAGAAATCATGAAACACGACGAACCGGAAACCATGTACAGCCGTGAATGGTTGGAACACGAACGCCGCAAAGCATGGCAGGAAGGCTACGCAGCCGGATGGAAAGACCAGGAATGCGATTTTCCGCAATATACAAGCGAAAACCCATACAAGGAGTAGACAAATGAAGAAAATCCTCGAAAACATGATCATCAAGTGGCATCAGGCCGGATACAGCCTCGACGAGATCGCGCCACTCGTACCACAAGTGCCGAAAGCCGAAATCGCGGCCATCATCCACCAGCACGACAAGGAGACCAGACTTTGACCGACTGCCAGCACTGCCACAAGCCCATGAAACCGGCGACGGCGAACATGCTCTGCGCCAGCTGCCGTGAAGACTACTGGACGCTCATCCGCCAACTCGGCCACGTCCAACTGCCCGCCCTGCGCAGCATCATGCTCCGTCAGGCGCACATCGGCACCCCGGCACACACGCCAAACAAAGGCAACGCGCCACTGCCCATCGACACCCATGCGCAGGACCTCATCGCAGACAGCGAGGCATGGCTGGCCGAACAGGCAGGCAAAATACGCGCCGCATACGCTGGATACGACTGGCGCAAAGCATGGCTCGTGCTGCTCAGCAACAAACACACCATCCTCGACATGAGCACCGCAGCAGACGATTACGCAGCCCTGGAACACATCAGCCGACGCAACGAGACGGCCTTGACCCCAGAAGAGGCAATGGTCATCATCGGCACATGCCCACAATGCGGCCACCAAGCCACCAGCACGCCACAGGCCGACGAATGGACATGCCCGCACTGCAAATGGCAAGGCGGAGTCCAAGCCATCAAAGCCACCCGCGACAACAAACTCTGGCAACTCGAATACACCGGAAAACCAGTCGAAGTCGCAAGATACCTCTCCAAAATGGACATCCACTGCACAAGCGACCAGATCCGCCAATGGCTCACCAGAGGCAAACTCCACGCCACGCCGACAAAACACAAAGGAGAGTACGTGTTCAACCTCGGAGAAATAACCGCCATGCTTGACTGTCACAATTAAAATGCTATACTGTCGTATGTTTGTAAGATGGTCCGCCAGAGATGGTTGGACCATTTTTCATATCCAGCTTCGATAGCTCAACGGCAGAGCAGGCGGAATAGCGCAAATACCAACGGTCGGACCCCAACCAACCATGGCGCCATACTGCACACGCAACCATGATGACAACAACGCATTCCACCCGCGCCGGTCCGACTCCGGCACGAAGCACCACAAGGCGGTGACCACATGCCAAGAATCCGCAAGACCACACGCCAATTCGAAAAAGACAAAGTAACATTCTTCAACCAATGCAAAGCACGGCATGCAGTCTGCTGGCTCTGCGGCATGCCGATAGATTATTCAGCACCGAAGAACACAAGCGATGACAGCTTCAACCTCGACCACCTCTATCCCGTCTCGAAGCACCCCGAGCTCCAATTCGACCCGGCAGGCTTCAAACCAAGCCACACCAGCTGCAACCGATTGCGCGGCAACCAAGACCCGCCAGCACCAATCGGAACACTCTCAAGACAATGGATAACAACAGCATGAGCAGGAGGCAATGATGCCACAGCAGCCAGTCACGCTAGAGCTCACCGCCACAATCAGCGACAAGACATTCCCAATCAGCTCATTCACCGTCAACATCCCAATCAACGTCACCCACAACGAAGTCAACACCTTCACGGTCGGCGACTGCTACACCACACTCATCACGCCCAAGCCACCAAACACAGACGAACTCATCACACGATTCACAAACGCAATCAAAGCATTCACAACAGCATTCGAAACCAACCCCGACGAGGTAGGGGCGGTGAAATCCTGAAAACCACCCCGAACCGACCCACTGCCCGCGTGGTTGCTCTTCCTCTCCCCGATAAGTTTTTTGTTGATGGGTCGCGCGCGAAGGAGGCTTTATGGCAGTCAAGAAGGGTGTTTCCGAGCGTCGTTTTCCGCATGAGTCCGTGGCTGATGCGTTGGAGAGGTCTTTGCGTAATGCGAAGTCGTTGCGTGCCGAGAATGCGGCTGTCGTGGCCGCTGCGCGTGTCCTTGCTGCTCGGATTGATTCGGTTTGCGAGACGGGTTTTATCGATGAGAACGGGAAATTGGACAATGTGTCGGTTCCGACGTTTTTGAAATACTGCCAGTCGCTTGGTTTGACGTTGGTGGAGCCCGCCAAGGTGGGGCGTCCCGCGAAGGCGAGGCCTGAGCCGAAGGCCGAGGAGTCAAAGAACGGCAAGGTTATCGCGATGGACGAGTTTATGAAGCGGTTCGGCTGAGAGGTGGTGTCCGATGGCGGCTGAGAATCTTACGGTTTTCGGTGCCGTCGATGATGAGAGGCATGGCGTGACCTTGCCGCGTATCTTTACGCCGCCGTTGCGTCCGTTGACGAGGGAGACGAGCAATGGTTTCGCGGTGATCGCGTTCGCGGAGATCATGCTGCATGTCCACCTTTATCCGTGGCAGCAGTGGCTTTTAGTGCATGCGCTCGAATTGCTTGAGGATGGTTCGTATCGTTTCCGCAAGGTGATTGTGCTTGTGGCCCGTCAGAATGGGAAGACAACGCTGATGGGCGTTCTGGCCGCATGGTGGCTGTTCGTGGACTCGAACAAGCATCCGGACAGGGTGCCGCCCGTGAAGTTTCTTGTGGTCGGTGCCGCGCAGACGTTGGACAATGCGAAGGGGCCTTACAATCAGGTCAAGGAGTGGTGCAATCCTCAGCCTTCTACTGATGAGGAAGAGGATTTGGTGATTCCGGATCTCGCTGCGATGACGCAGAAATTCGTCAATACGAACGGCGAGGAAGCGATCATCACGAGGAGCAAGGCCCGGTATATCGTCCGCGCCGATAAGAATATCCGCGCGAAATCGGCTGCGCGTGTCGTGTTCGATGAGCTTCGTGAGCAGCATACTGATGATGGCTGGAACGCGGTCAGCCAGACCACGAAGGCGGTCTGGTCGAGCCAATTATGGGGCATTTCGAACGCTGGCGACTATCGTTCCATCGCGTTGCGCAAGCAGGTGGACAAAGGCCGCAAGCTTGTTGACGAGTGGACGCGACTGAGCGCAGATGGCGGCAATCCGGTCGACGCGTTCCTGTCCGGCGAGCAGGACGGCTCTTTCGGATATTTCGAATGGAGCGCTCCGGACAAGTGTCCGGTGGATGATGCCGACGCGATCCGGCAGGCGAATCCGTCGCTCGGCTATGGGCCGATGACCGTCATGAGCGTCAGATCCGATATTGACGGCATGACCGAGGCCGCTTTTCGTACTGAGGTCCTGTGCCAGTGGGTCACTGCTGACATCATTCCTTTCATCAATCCGAAAATGTGGGCCAGCGGCATTGATTCGCGGTCCACGATTCCGGACGAGAATCGCGTCGTACTGTCCGTGGACACGTCGGCTGACCGTAAGACAACGTATGTGGCCGCTGCCGGAATGCGTGCGGACGGGTTGCCGCACGTGGAGTTGATCGCCCGTCGTGACGGCATGCTGTGGGTGCCGCACTTTTTGGATCTGCTTCGTGAGAGCTGGCCGGGCATCTGCGAGATAGCAGTGCAGTCGAAGGGATGTCCGGCAGTCGATTTCATCGACCCGCTCACCGAAAAAGGCTGGAACGTGCATCTCATCGAGGGTTTCCGCCTCGGCGCGTGCTGCGGTCGTTTCCTGGACCGTGTGCGCGAAGGAAAATTGCGGCATTTGCCGCAGCCTGCCGTCGAACAGCAGGTTTCGGTGGCTGTGTCACGGCGTCTTGGCGAGGTCGAGGTGTGGGACCGGACGAAATCAGCATTGCAGATTTCCGGCTTGGTTGCCGAATCTCAGGCGCTTTATGCGTTGGAGACCATGCAAGTCGAAGCGGAGACACCGAAATATGCGCCGAGCGTGACCCATTTCGCAGTCGTATGACCCAGTGAGGAGGTTTCATGGGGTTCTTTTCCAGATGGCTCAAGAAAAGCCCGGTATCCGTGGCCCAGAAGTTCTCCGAATCGCCAGTGAACATTTCACAGGTGGCGCAGATTCCAATCGACTGGTTCGGCACTGGCGTTTATGATCGTGAGGCTGCGGTGCGTACCGTCATCGACCATATCGCGCGGAATATCGCCAGCATGCCGTTCAAGGTCTACACTCGCCAACCTGACGGTGACCGCGTGGAGGACACCACAAGCCCGTTGGCGCAATTGATGGCAAAGCCGAGTGTGCTTCCTGGCATGACACGCTACCGATTCTTCTACTCGCTGCTCTGCGATGGTCTGCTCAATGATCGTTGGCTCTGCCTGCTCGATGCCGACAAGAAGACCGGCAGATTGTGGCTGCGGCGTATTCCGGTGCAGAATTTCACTCTTTCTGGCAACACTCTTGATGAGATCACCGGCGTGCAGATCAGTACCGGACAGCCGGAAGGAAGCCAGTATTTCAAACTGCCAGACCCGCAGATTCTGCTGGATGTGGGCTATAGCACGTCCGGCATCGGCGGTTCTCCCGTGTCTGGCACTCTCGCCCCGCTTCTGGCGGAGGCGCGTGAGATGGCCGAATATCGTCGTGCGATTGCCAAGAACGGCGGTCAGATTCCGGCGTACATCTCCCGTCCGAAGGAGATGCCGTGGCCCTCGCAGGAGGCGCAGGACGAATTCGTGCAGGGCATGCGCAATTACAAGTCCGGCGGGAATCTTGCCGGTGGCTGGCCGCTGCTTAACGACGGCATGGAAATCAAGACCGTGGACGCCTTCAAACCGATCGACATGCAGGACATCGACGCGAGGAACAAGATTCGCATAGACGTGGCCAACGCCTTCCATATCGCGCCGGAGAATCTTGGCTTTCGCAGTGGCACGAATTCCAACATCGCTTCCTTCAAGGAGCAGATGTGGAATGTGGAATTGATGCCGTACATCGTGGCTTTCGAACAGTCGCTCAATCTGCTTCTGCCAGACGCGCTCGGCCAGCCGGACGCCTACATCGAAGCGAATGTGGATGCGAAGCTGCGCGGCACGTTCTCCGAGCAGTATCAGGCGCTCAGCACGGCCACTGGGCGCAGTTTCATGACCACGAACGAGGCACGGCGCATCCTCAACTATCCAAAGCTTGATGGTGGCGACGAATTGGTGACGCCATTGAATGTGGCAACCGGCGGGCAGCCCAGCCCGCAGGACGGCGGCAGGACGCAGAACGCGCAACAGAACAATCTAGTGAACGGAGAAGGACAGTGAATCTCAAACAGCTCAGATTCAACGTGAAATCCTTGGACGATTCCGCAGGCGAAGGCGTGTTCAGCGGATACGCCAGCACTTTCGGCAACAAGGACCTGCAGGGCGACGTGATCGCCAAGGGCGCTTTCGCGGAGACCCTGGAAAAGGACTACGACGGCGGAACAGGCATACCGATCCATTGGAACCATCAGGACGGCAAGCCGACCGACATCATCGGACGCACCTTGAGCGCCGTCGAGGACGAGAAGGGCCTGCTCATCTCGGCCCAGCTCGATATCGAGGATAATCCGACCGCCCAGCAGGCTTACGACCTGCTCAAGGATGGCAGGGTTCATCAGATGAGCATCGGCTTCGTGCCGACGAAGACCGCTTGGATCACGGAAAAGGGCGACGGCCCGTGGGGCGGCCATTCCGAATTCCAGCAGATCAAGCTTTTCGAGATCAGCGTGGTGCCGGTGGCCGCGAACCAGCAGGCCGAGATCCTGGCCGTCAAGTCAGGTCGCGCCATCAGCTCCGCCAACGAGGAGAAGCTTCGTGCCGCATTGGCGTCGCTGAACGAGGCGCTGGAAGGCATCGATTCCGACAATTCCAACACTTCCGACGAAGATAAGCCGGATGATTCCAAGACCGGCGAGCAACAGGATAAGAAGCTTGCCCCTGATAAGGGTAGGGACGCGGAGGCCGAGAAGGCCGAGCGTCTGAATGTAATCAAATCCGCCCGTGAACTGGTCACTGGCGGCAAGGACAACAAGGAGACCAAATGAGTTTCAATGATCGTCTCGCCAAGACCAAGGCCGCCATCGAAGCGGTGCTGGACAAGGGCGAGGATAATCTCACCGCTTCCGACATCGAGAAGCTGAAGGGGCTGAACGCCGAAGCGCACGAATTGCAGGATTCCATCGAAACGTTGGATGCAGTGCATAAGCGTTTCGCGGGATTGACCGACAATTTGGCGGACACCCAGAAGAGCGGAGCCGCATCTGGCGAATCTCTTGGCGATTTCGTCGTGAAGAACATCGGCGAACAGCTGGCGAAGATAAAGGGAGTTTCGGGAGCGTCAATCGCAGCACCGGAATGGGCTCCGCACCGCAAAGCCAACACTGACACGCAGGTCACCGGCGGACCGTCCGGCGTGTACGGCTCCCTGCTGACCTACGTGGACCCGAACTTCGTCCAGGCTTACCGCCGTCCGACCATCACCAACCTATTCGGTATCGGCGCGATGAGCGGACAGGCCATCACCTACTACGTGGAAGGCGAAAAGGAAGGCGATTTCGAAACCGTCGGCGAAGGCGAGAAATTCAGCCAGATCCATTACGCCGACGCGACAGAGCACACCGACGCATTATCCACAATCGCTGGATTCATCAAGGAATCCAACGATATGATCACCGACCTCGAATTCCTGAAGTCCGACATCGATGGACGCCTGCTCTACGACTTGAGCATCGTCGAGGAGAAGCAGCTGCTCAACGGCGACGGCACCGGCAAGAACATCAAGGGCCTGCTGAATCGTGAAGGAATCCAGTCATACACCGCTACCGACGCCGGCAATGACGTTGCCGTACTGCACGCGCAGTCGATGATCTCCACCACGACCGGCATGATGCCGGATGCCCTTGTCATCAATCCGACAGACTATGAGGCCATTCGATTGAAGAAGGACAATGATGGCAATTTCATCGGCGGCGGACCGTTCTACGGCGTGAATGGCGGCGCGCTGACCATCACTCCGCGCCTCTGGGGTCTGGACACCGTGGTGACTCCCGCTGTCGACGCCGGCACAGCCATCGTCGGCTCCTTTAAGGGCGCTGCCACCTTCTATCGCAAGGGCGGCGTGACGGTCGAGGCCACCAATTCCAATGACACCGACTTCATCTCCGATCTGGTGACCATTCGCGCCAAGGAACGTGTGGCTTTGGCCGTGCGCAAGCCGAAGGCTTTCGTCAAGCTGACCCTTAAGTAAGGAGACGTGATATGGCTCGACAGTTTCGAGTGATTCCAGCCTCGGCGGCGAAACTTGACCCGAATGCCAACGTGGCCGATGTGGTCTTCGTCGGGGCCAACGGCAAGCCGACCGATATTGGCAGCGCTGCAGTGAAGCCTGCAACGCATGTGGCTTTGGCCGCCGGCGCCACACCAACCAAGAGCGAATTCGACGCCCTGGTCAATTCTCTGATTGCGGCTGGCCTGATGGCTGCAGAGTAAGCGTGGGGGTCGGCATGAGTGATGTGAATGTGGTTCCTGACATGATTGCCGACCCTTCGGCTTTCGAGGATGACGCCGCCTTCCGGCTCAGGGCCGCGCAGGCGGCCATCCGCCGCGAGTGTGGTTGGCATGTCATGCCGAACGCGGCCTTGACGGGAACGCTGAACACTCGCGGTGGCACGGTGATTCGATTGCCCGCACGTCATGTGACGAGCATTGAATCATTGACCGACCGTCAGGGCAATCCACTGGCCTACGCCTATGACCCTGAGACGGGTCTTGTGGAGTCGCTTTCCGGTGGCTTCCCGGCCGGCGTTGCGGCCATCCGCTACGCGATCCATGCCGGCTATGATGATGCGCCGGACGTGCAGCAGGTGCTCATCAGTGCCGCGAAGCGAGCGGGCATGAGTCCGGTCGGGCTCGTCACTTCGCAGTCCACGAACGGCTCCAGCGCGAGTTTCGACGTGGTGTCGCTCATGCAGGCGGAGAAGGACAAGCTCAAGCCCTACAGGCTTGGAGGATTGCCATGAGCCTGCTTGACGACATGAATGCCGGTGGCGGCGGATGGCGTATGCCGGGCGCCACCAAATGGCGGCGACTGCGTGCGAGGAAAGTCGATGACACGTATTCCGGCGAGCAGGCTGGCGAGGACTGGTCCAATCCGGAAACTTTGGATTTCACCGGCGCTCTCGCCAGCTCCAGCAGCACGCGCACGCCCGACGGTCTGCGCGAGCAGACCACGAGCACGGCTTACCTCACGTCTCCAGATCCGACTCTCGACATCATGCCGGGTGACAGGATTCAAGCATTGCCGGATGACGGCAGATGCTGGGAGGTGTCCGGCTATCCGTCGCGTGACGTGAACGCTTTCACGTCGTGGCAGCCGACGGTCGAGATTCCACTATCCGAGTACAGGGGGTGACGTGATGGGTGTGATGGTCAAATTCAACGACCGCTATTTCGACGAATTGATGAATTCGGCTGGCGTCAAGGCCATGACCCGTCGTGCCGCCGAGAAGACGCTCGCATATGCGCAATCTCATGCTCCGGTTGATACGGGAGCGTATCGCGATGGCCTCCAGATCGAGGAGGTCAAGCATGCGCATCGAACCACATGCATGGTGGTCGGCACTGATCCGAAGACCCTGCTCGTGGAATCGAAGACGGGCAATCTCCGCAAGGCGTTGAAGGCAGGCAAGTCGTGACCATGGTCTTGCCACCGGATCTTGAGCTTTGGCTGTGCTCGTATCTGCGCGCACGGTTGAAATCGTCTTTCCCGACAATCATCGTTTCGAATCGTGAGCCGGACGATTACGACGGCTCGCGGCCGCTCGTCGTGGTGCGTGATGATGGCGGATCGCAGTCGAATCGCGTGCTCTTCGATAGGAGCGTCGGCGTGACCGTGCGTTATGGGGCTCGTGCCGCTCCGAAATCCTGCCGTGACTTGGCGGCACGGATCTACGGTTTGCTCACCGACCCGGCGATTTGCTCGCTTGATGGTTCTCCGATCGCGGCAATCGAAGAGGACGGGTGCAATGGTCCGTATTTCGTGGCCGAGGACGCGAATATCGCCAGATGCTATCTGACTCTCGAATTCTCCATTATTGGGGAATTCCAATAATTCAATATTTTTTAAGGCGTTGAAACCAAGTGTTTCAGCGCCTTTTTGTTTGAAAGGACAAAAATATGGCAGCTGATTCAGCAGGTAATGACCTTAGCGCCGCGAAGATCGTGGTTACAAGCGCCTACCGTTTCGCACCCTATGACGCGACTCAGAAGCTGACCTCTGATCTCATCGCGCCGACCGTGGCCGATGTGAAGACCGGCTTGGACAAGATTTTCAGCAAAGGCGGTTTCGTCGGCCTCATCACCGAGGATGGCGCACCGCAGCCCGGCCGCGACGCCGATGATGCGATTAAGTTCCATCAGCCTGGCTACAGCGTTAATGGCACGGCTTCGCTGACCGAACAGTTCACGGTGGCCGAGGATAACAGCATCACGCGCCAGATGACCATCGGAACGCCGGACACCAATGGCGTCTATCACGTGACCGATGTGATCCAGGATGGCAAGTGGTTTTGTTATAAGGAGACCGTTTTCAAGAACGGCACGCACCGCCGTCGTCTAGGTGTCGTGAATCTGACCGGCAACGAGCAGGGTCAGGAGACCTCCGGCAAGAACACCGGTGACGCTTGGACCATCGAATGGATTCAGGATGACGTCTGCGATTCCGGCAGCAGCAAGTATTTGGAGTCCTTCGTGACTCCGACTGTTTCATCCGATTCTCATACCGGCGATCATCAGACTGATGATTCCGAGTCTCAGCCGGTCGCCGACTGACATTGATTCTTCCCAGCATGTGTTTCTTTCTTCCTTTCTTCGCATGTGCTGGGATTCTTCCTCTTCATTCATGAACGTAAAGGAATTTTTACAGTCGTTTGAAAGAAGGAAGAAATGACCAAGAACGTGATGCCCTCAGCCGCCGATTTCGAAGCCTGGACTCAGGAGGATGAGGACAAGGCGCTTGAGGCTGTCGCCGCGCAGATGGACGTGAAGCATCTCATCAAGGACGGCTCCGTATGGTTTTTGGCACCGCATGGCCACATTTACAAGCTGCCTTTGGCGCTGTCGATTGATGATTTCGTGAAGCTGTCCGACATTAAGTCGGATGTCGAGCAGATTCAGACGTTGAAGGACATGCTGACTGCTTTCGCCGGTGAGGATGCGGCCAAGGAGCTGGCGAAGGAGCCGGTCATGGTGCCTATGAACATCCTCAACGCTTATGGCGAAATCATTGCCAAGGTGCAGGGCGCTGATTTGGGAAAATCGTCGGCTTCTGCCAGCTCCTTCGAGGGGAAGACGGCGACCGAATAAGGGCTGATTTCGCGGCGCGTGGATGGAGTCTGCAGGCCGATCTGGGCGGCAGGCTCCGCTATGCGGACGCGATTGCCTTGTGGGAGAGCCTTTCGGCTGATCCGTCGACGTATTGCGGCATGTCTGCCGTGCATATGGTGCTGCCGATGGACGCGACGGCCATCATCACCGCGATTCAGGCCGGTGGCACGTCGATTCTTGGCGACCTCGCGCCCGAAAAAGCTGGGGAAAGGCACGTCGAAGTGACCGATGAGGAGCGTCGTGCGGCTTTGGAGTCGATGAGCAGCATCTTCGGCTTCAAAAAGACAAGTGAATAGAGGAGGCTGTCATGGCTGGCGGTAGCGAGCTGGGTTCCGCTCATGTGAGCATTTTCCCGCAGATGAAGGGCTTCCGCCAGAACGTGGCGAAAGAAACCGGCAAGGCAGTCTCCGACCTGAAAAACGCCTTTTCCAAAGGGTTTAACGGGGTGCAGCAGGGCAAGCAGATCGGCAGCGCCTTCAAAAACGGGTTCAGCAGTGGTGCCGCCGAATTGAATTCCGATGCTTTGAAATCCTTTAAGAAGGATGTGGCGCAGGCGAGTCAGAAGAATACTGACGCGCTGCTGAAATACAAGGCCGCGTCCGTGCAGGTGCAGGCAGCTCAGGAGAAGCTGAACGCGGCCACGCAAAAATATGGTGCTGACAGCACGCAGGCTCAGGCTGCGGCCATCAAATTGGAGCAGGCGCAGATCCGGCAGAAGGCGGCGTCTGACAATCTCAAGGCGGCGTCTGACAATCTCAGGGCTGCGCATGGACGGCTCAAGGATCTTGAGACGCAATTGGCGTCCGAAGCGGACAAGTCCAGGAACGTTTTCTCCCGCATGGCGTCGGGATTCGTCTCGGCGGGACGGCAGATCGCAGGCACGATTCCAGGCGTGAATTCCGCGATGCGGAAGATCGGCACGACGGCTGGCGAGGTCACGTCGTCCATCAAGAGCAAGTTTTCGGCCGTGTGGAACGCGCTGCCGGAGGGTGCGCGTAATGCGGCGACGAAAGCCGGCAGCGCCTTGCATTCCGGGTTGAGCAAGGCGTCCGGCTTCGCGTCGAAGGCCGTGTCCGGTATCGGCAACGCCGCGAAGGGCATGGCCACCGTCGTGTCCGGAGCCGCTACTGCCGCCGCCGGATATTTGGTGAATTTCGGTAAGCAGTCCGTCGCTGCGGCGCTCAAGGCCGGTGAGGTGACCGCGAAATTCCAACAGGTCGCCAAGAACAACAATTGGACGGACGAGGAGCAGAAGTCGCTGCTCAGCCTGAACAAGACGCTTGGCCAGACCGGCGTCATATCCGGCGGCACGTTGAAGGCCGCTCAGGCGCAGCTCGGCACTTTCGCGCTGACGGCGGATCAGGTCAAGACTTTGACGCCCGCTTTGGCGGACATGATCGCCAACAACAAGGGTTACAACGCGACGGCGCAGGATGGCGTGCAGATAGCGAATCTGCTCGGCAAGGTCATGACCGGCAGCGCCACGGCACTGTCGAAATATGGCGTGACCATGACCGACGCGCAGAAGAAAGTCCTCCAGGAAGGCAGTGCGTCCGAAAAGGCAGCCATGGCCGCGCAGGTGTTGGAAGCCAACTTCGGTGGCATCAACAAGGCCTTGGCGCAGACCCCGCAGGGCAAGATGACCATTCTCCAGCATGAGATCGCCGGGCTGAAGACTTCGGTCGGCAATGATCTCATCGCTGCTTTCGGTGGTGTCGGCGGTGCGGTCATCAAGATGGTGCAGGCCGTCGAACCGCTCATCACCGCGCTGTTCGACAAGATTGCTCAGCTGGCGCAGAAGATCGGACCGCCGCTGGAGAAGGTGTTCGGTGTGGTCGCCGACAAGATCGGCAAAATCGATTTCAATGGCTTCGCGGGTCAATTGTCCGGCTTGTCCGGTCCCATCGCCGTCGTGACCGGCTTGCTTGGCGCGGCTGGGCTCGGCGGCGTTTTGAGCGGGTTGAAGGGCGTGCCGGTGATTGGCGGCCTTTTGTCGAAGTTCGGTGGAGTGCTGAGTGGTCTTGGTGGGCCTATCACCTTGTTGATTGGCGCTCTGGTCGGATTGATTGCCACGAGCCCGCAATTGCGCGCGCAGTTCGGCGACGTGCTGAAAAACGTTTTAGCCAGCCTGCAGCAGGCATTCCAAATGCTGCAGCCGTCGATTCAGGCGCTCATGACGGCCTTGGGCCAATTGGCCGCCGCCGTTATGCCGGTGATCACGAATGTGATCGGTCAGATAATCCCGCTGCTGACGCCGATAATCACCACCTTGGTGAGCGTTTTGGTGCCGGTGATCCAAGGCGTTCTGACCGTGGTGACCTCCGTGATCACGGCGATCACTCCGGCCATCCAAGGCATCCAGCCTATCGTCATTACCGTGATCAATGAGGTCATGGCCGTGATTCAGGCGCTCATGCCGGTGATTCAGGCTCTCGCGCCATTGGTGTCCACCATCATTTCCACGATCGTCGGTTTCATCGTCTCGACGCTTCTGCCGACCGTGCAGGCCATGCTGCCGTTCATCCAGGGCGTCATCAACGGGATCGCTTCGGTCGTCAGCGGCATTGTCAATGTGATCCAGGGCGTCATCAACATGGTGACTGGTATCATCAACGGCAATTGGTCGCAGGCGTGGAATGGATTCAGGCAGATCGTGCATGGTACCGTGCAGGGCGTGCTTGGCTTCCTTGGCGGCATCGGCAGCGCCATCATGGGCTGCTTCGCCGGTGCTGGCGCGTGGCTGTGGAACGCTGGCGCGAGCATCATCAATGGTCTGCTCAATGGACTGAGATCCGCATTCGGCAGAGTGAAGAGCTTTGTGAGCGGCATCGGCGATTGGATCGTCAGACACAAGGGTCCGCTCAGCTACGACAAGGTGATGCTTAAGCCTGCCGGCTTGGCGATCATGCAGGGCTTTGACAAGTCATTGCGGCAGGGCTGGAAGGACGTGCAGCGCACTGTCAATGGAATGAACGCGCAGATCAACGGCGGCTTCGACGTGGATGCGTCGAAGTCGGGGCGCGCGAATCTCAATGCTGGCGGTGGTGGCAACACTTTCGTCACGCAGACTTTTAATTATCCGGCGATTTCGCCGACGTCGATAAGCACGCAGCAGAAATTGCAGACGGCTGCGATGCCGCAATGGTGACACACAAGCGAAAAGGGTGGTGCAATGATTCTCACGGATTATCTCATCAATGGTCAGCAGCTGACCGGTGAGCATTCGAACCTGATAGTCGGCACCACCCATTTCACGAGCATCAGCCCACGTATCAATTCCGTGACCGTGAACGGCCGGAACGGCGTCATGCTTCCGGCTGGTCCGGTGGCTTTCGACGCGCCGGAAATCACGTTGAAATTCATTACGGATGGCAGTGGTGCGGATACTTTGATGCATCGCTTTTATCGTCTCTGCCGCCTCGCGTCCGAGTTGACTCGTGTGGAGCGTGACGTGTCCACCGGTCTGGCGCGCCGCATGACCGCTAACGCGGTGTGCACGTCATGTCAGCCGGACGGTGACGAAATACCGTGGAATGACCACCGTGCCGCCACGGCTGTCTTTCAACTGCCTGACGTGTTTTGGCAGGGTGATTGGCAGACTGCCACGCTTCCAGCTGCGGGCGGCGTATTCCTTCACGGCGAGGCCAAGCCCGGCAGTGAGGGGTGGTATTCTAATGCTCCGCTGCTTAATCTCATCCTCCGTTTTTCTAACGTGTCGTCCGTGACTGTGTCCGACCCGGTGACCGGCACGGATATTAAGTGGAGCGGGCCGAATACGTCGAATCTTTATCTTGATGCCGGTAATCGTCGCGCGTGGACCGCAGGTGGCAATAACGCTTGGACTGGTGGCACTGATGTGACTGCTGGCATTGATTGGACGAGCGAACCGTTGCAGGTGTGGCCTGCCGCCGATTCCGGCAGCTACGCGCTGCAGGTCAAACAGTCCAGTACGTCTGCGGTGACGTGCCGTTTCAGACCTTCTTGGGAGTGATTATGGCTAAATCTTTGCATGCTCGTCTCGTGGCCTACAGGCCTTTCGGCGCGAGAATCGGAGTATTGGCGGAGCCGGTGAGCTTCAGCGCTTCGATGCTGCACAATGACGATGGCGCGATCAGCATCGAATACTCCATGCTTTCCGGCGACGCGCAGGCATTCGACCGAGAGCTTGCCGATGGCCTCGAAGTGGCCGTGGAGGTATCGGACGGCACAGGCTATCGTGAGCCGGACAACGCGCGCTACGTCATCACTGGCCGTAGCGGCAAGACCGATGACCGGACTCGCACCGTCACCTACAGTGGCCAGTCGATAAGCTGGCTCCTGAGCAAGGCGGAGAACAACGATTCCAGCCATCTGCTCGCGGACGGCGACAATAAGGGTAAGAGGCCCTTCTATTCAGCCAATCCGGGCACGATACTGAAGACACTTTTGGATGAGAACAGGCAGCGCGGTGGCGTGGCAACAGGCCTGTCACTCGGCTTCGACACGGCCAAAGATTCGAATGGTGATGCCTGGAATAAAAAATACACTTTGTATTATTCGCTTGGCGCGGATCTGCAGACCATCCTGAGCTCTCTCGTCAATGGCGGCGGATGCGACTGGCGCACCACCGGTAGGACGCTCAAAATGTGGAATGCGGATAGCGCCGCCTTGAGCCGCGACCTGAGCAAGAGCGTCATCCTGCAATTGGCCCGTGACATTGGCGAGGCTCCATACGAGGAATCCATCGCGGATCTGGCCAGCACAATCCTCGTCGAGGGTGACAATAATCTGCTTTTCCGCATGGATAATCCGAGTGCCCCGACGCCATGGGGCAAGTGGGAAAGCTACAGCAGCCAAGGCGGCGTATCCGATAAGGACACCGCTCAAGCATTTATGCAGTCCACTTTGGATGACGCGGCGAGGGTGAGAGGCCAGTACACGCGCAATCTCATCGTCAATGACGTGGATAGTCTGCCGCTCGTCGACTATCATGTCGGCGACTGGATTACCGCGCCCACCGTCACTCACGGCGAGAAGGTGCGCGTGCAGGAGATCGACCTGAGCATGCGCCAGGGCGAGGGACTATCCGCCAGCCTCGCACTGAACGACATCAAGTACGACGCTTCCGTGCGTCAGGCGAAGAAGATCAAGGGCATCACGGGCGGTGCGGCATTGGCTGGCAGTGAGAGCGGTACGACCGCATCGTCCGACCGTGACCATCGCGTGCCGAAAGCCCCTCTCGGATTGATTGTGCAGACCGACGCATATATAGGCTCGGATGGCTATGCGCATGGTCTGGCCACAGCCTCGTGGAGCGCGGTCACGCAGGCCACGAACGACACGTCAATCGAAATCTCCACCTATACGGTCGAGTGGAAGTTGCATAAGGATGGCGCGACCTGGCATTCCGCCGGCACGACCGATAAGACGCAGCTTGGATTCGGCGGCTTGGACTGTGGCACACAAATCGAGGTCAGGGTCAGGGCTGTGCCAACGTACTCTGACAAGATCGGCGAATGGTCTGAGGTTTCCGTGGTCACGGTCGAATCTGACACGACTCCATGCTCCGTGCCATCGAAGCCGGTCCTGTCGTCCGAATTGGGCGTGGTCACCATCCACTGGGATGGCAGGACTGCAGCCGGCACGTCGATGGAATCGGATTTCGACCATATCGAGGTCGGTGAGGGTGCGACGGCATCCAGTATGAAGGTTGTGTCCGCGACGCAAGCCGGTCAGGGAGACTACATCGTCACCGGCCTGAGCATAAGCAGCCAGCACAGTTACGCGCTACGCTCAGTGGACCATGCCGGCAACAAGTCCGGCTGGTCGTCCATCGCCTCGGTGACCGTGGCCAGTGCCGTCCCGCAGGAGACCTTGGATTCCATCAATCAGGGCATCGCCAAGGCCGAGGCCGAGGCGAAAGCCGCGAAGACCACCGCCGACGGAAAAAACAAGGTGTTCACCCAGGCTACGGAGCCTGCGCATGCCGGATTGACAAATGGCGACCTGTGGCAGAAGCTCGACTCCAGCGGACACATCTCCTCCGTCAACGTCTGGAACGGCACGAAATTCACGGCCTGCGGCCTCGTGGCCGACAGTCTGCTCGTCCCAGGAAGCGTCAACGGATCCGTGCTCATCAAGGACGGCACGGTCGAAGCGAAGAACATCAAAATCGGCAATGGCGAGATTCTGACCGAACTTCTGAAAGCTCGGAAAATCGTCACCGACGACGTGGAGGCCGGACAGTTCAAAGGTTACGTCTTCACCGGCGCGATATTCCAAAGCTCCGAGGCTGAGAACACCGGCATGAAGCTCAACAGCCACTCGTTGCGGATGTGGGATTCGGCCCATAACCAGACCGTCTATTTGGACGGCGAAGGCAAGTCGAATCTGCTGACCGGCACGTTCCAGACCCGCACGAGCGGGCATAGGGTGCGCATCAGCCCGGACTATCAGTCGTACGCAATCGGCGGTTCGGAGACTTTTACCGGTGACGGATTGGAATTCCCGGCCTACAAAGGCAATTCAGCCTATTACTCTTTTCCGGCCATTGCTTCTGTCATCCAGTCGAATCAGGTCGGCGCGATGGGCGAACTGGACTTGTGGAGCGGACACATCGCTAAGAACGATCCCGCCGCCTTCATGCGGCTGGTATCCAAACCACGCGAGCGTGGCGGCACTGGTGCCCAAGGCATCAAATCTGAGGTGTTTGCCACGGCCAACACGGATTACGACGAGCCCGACGCGAGCAAAAAAAGCAGCGCATCCCTCACTCTGTCCGGTGATAGTCAGAACGGCTCGAATGTCTGGCTCGAAGCCGTAGACGGGGGCGGGTCGGTCGGAATCGGCGCGAACATCCACACTGGATACGTGTACCTTGGCGGCTACCTTGGCGGCATCACAAACCGCCACACTTTCCAAAGCACTAATTGGCGAATCTATCAGAACGCGTCACTGCCTGCGGATTACACGATCCCGCAGACCACATGGTCTTGGACTCCGGCGAAATACGGACGCTACTACGGCGTCTGCAATTCCGACCTTAATTGGGGGTCGATCTTCATGCACGTGTGCAACACCGGCGGCGCCGGGTCTTTGCAGGTCATGGGATACAACGCCGGAAGCGGAACCTTCAAGGGCGACATGTATGTCAACGCTTTCGCGTGGCTCGTCAAATAAGGGGGGCATGTTTTGCAAACTGTTTTCGAGGGCGGGAACCTCATCGTCAGAGCGGAAACGGAAGGCGAGCGGGGGCTTGTGTGCGGCATGGACGCTATCGCCGCATGGCGGGCGCTGCTCGGCACGACGAGCGTCACCGAAACCTGCGCGGCCATGATGCAGGCAAGGGAATCGGACGGCTCGTACGATCCGCAGACAGGACGTAACGCGTACACGACCGCCTATGAGGGCTTGGAGGCGGCCTTGTCGGATACCGCGGCGGAATCCGTGTCCATGATGTCCGACAGTGGCGAGGTGCAGGACGATCCGATGACGGCCGCCCGCAACCGGACTCGGACGGCTTTGGGACTGCCACCGATCACCAACGACGCGGACGCGGCCGTCCAGACGGCCATGCTGTCGGGTGAAGCGGACGATGCGACGCCGACCACCGGCATCGATACGGATTGCGTGGACGCCAAGGCTATCGGAAGGCTTTTCGACACCGACGAAATGCGTGCTGACTTGGAGGAATGCGAGGAGCGATTCTTCGCGTCGCTCATGCCATCGACGGCGAAGGAGGGATGATGCAGCAGATTCCTGCTGACGCGAACGAAGTGGTCGACCAGCTTTCCATGCAGGTCGGCCAATTTTCCAAGGAGATTGCGATTTTGAAAAGTCAATTGTCGGCGGCGATGAAACTGATTCCAGCCGACGTGCTCGAAGCCATGGGCAAGGAGGAACATTGACGAGGATACGATTTCGTTTCCGCGAGCCGGACGGTCTGACTGACGGAGGCTCATCTCCACGTGGACTGGTGGTCTGCTCTCCGACGAGCCGCGTCGTCCAAAAGGATGAGAGCATCATGCTGCCGCTGCCGTTCGTGGCGCGTCTTCCGGACGACGGGAGCGATCTGCTCGTTTCGTTGCAGCCGACCGGCAGGGACTGGTGTTGGACCATCCGCGAGCAGGTCGAAGGTTACACTCACGTGCGGCGCGTGATCGTGCCGGACAGCGTGCAGACGTTGGATTACGCGACGCTTGGCGAGGCGTCGTGGGCTTCGTCCGCCATGCCGGGCGGTCTCGTGCACAGTATGCGAGTGTATTCCGGCGTTATCATGTTGGACGCGCATGTGCCCGCCACCGAATTGAAACCGTCCGATAACGTGACGGTCGGCGACACGTGCGTGGATTCGACGGGCAGGGTGTGGATGATCACCGGTCTTGTCGATTCGGACGTGGTGTTCGGCGTGGACACCGGGGTGACGCTCGGCGGCAAGGGCGAGCGTGGCGCGAGTTTCCTCAGCGGCATGGGCAGGCCGTCCGACCTGACGCAAGGCATCGTCGGCGATACTTACATCGACCTTGAGACGGGCGACGTGTATCAGCTCCGGCTCTGAATTTTCTCACATCTCACATCTCATAAAATAATTCGATTTCCACAAGGAGGAATTGCGAAAATGGCATGGACTGCGACAGGCGGCAACCTGAAAGGGCCCAAGGGCGATCCGGGTACGAATGGCGCGAAGGGGGATGCGGGCACGAGCCTGCACGTCGCCAACATCACCGTCTCAAGCAACAGCGACGTGGCGACGAGCGTGCTCTCGCCATCCGCGCCGATGACGGTAGGAGATCTGATCTCCGACAACAATGGAAGCCTGTACACGATCACTTCCATCGTCAGCGACACGACCGTGCACGTGTCCAACGTGATCGGAGGCGTGAGCTTCAAGGGGCCGCAGGGCGAGAAGGGCACGGACGGAGCGCCCGGCAAGGACGGTACCGGCGTCACCATCCTCGGCTCGTACGATTCCCTCGAAGCGTTGAAGGCCGAACACGCGACGGGCAATGCAGGCGACGCCTACCTTATTAAAGGCGCCCTGTACGTGTGGGATACGGTCGGCACGGACTGGAAGAATGTCGGCACCATCCAGGGGCCGAAGGGCGATAAGGGCGAACCCGGCACCAATGGCAAGGACGGCACGAACGGCACGAACGGTCTCGGCTGGACCTACGGCCACGGCGTTCCGACATCGACCGGCCAGCCGGTCGGCTCACTCTATCTTGACCTCGATACCGGCAACGTGTACGCCTTCAACGCCTAGGAGGGGTGGAATATGACATGGTCCAATGTCGGGAATTTGAAAGGACCCAAAGGCGACATGGGCGAGACCTCCGACGGTATTCCGCAGGGAGCGATCGTCTTAGCCTACAATGCCAGTCCAACGTACAAGGCACTGCAGAAAAGCAACGAATGGATCGAATCTGGGAATTTCACCATCGGAATAAACCGGCCAGCCTATGATAGCAGCGGTAATCTGACGCCGAATGGTACCGGTTCAGGACAACGTCAGCTCGTCCTGTTCGCCAAGGCATATACCGAAACCGTAGATGTCTTCATTGGTGATTCGACCACTGCGATTTGGGATACGGCACCTGTGGATAAAAACTGGACGACTCTGATCGCAAATGCTGACGGCGTGGGGAGCGTCAATGTCGCGGTCAACGGCGCCGGGTTCCAGAACGCTGCGGACGAAAAGCATGCATTCCCCGATCAGGTCACGACTGCCATCGGCAAGACGCAGGGGAGGACAGTCCGTCGAGTTTTCCTAGTTGGGATCTGGAATGACGAACCCTACATCAGATCAGATTTTGATACTGAGAAATCCGTCATGACAAAGACTGCCATCATGATCAAATCCGCATGGCCCGGAGCGCAGCTGATATACATTCCTGAGATTGCACCACAGACACCATATTCTAAAGATCAGGTCAAAAAATTTAGCCAAATCATCGATCAGGTGTACACGCTGTTCGAAGAAAATGGGTTCAACATCCCCCACGACTGGTTCGACTGGCTGCCGGACGGCGAGACAAATGGATATATGCACGATAACATCCATCCTAACGCCAAGGGTATGAACGTCGCCGCACACAAAATCCGTGAATGGGTCAACACGCTTTCGGGACCGAGAATCGACGGCGAGATTCCGGCATGGAGCGAATGATTTTCATGGCATGCCGGATTGCCACTCACGTTCGCCGAAAAATATTTGGAGAACAATCAATGACGCATCTCATTCTCGCAATCGTAGCGTACCTGCTGTTGCTCGCGCTCGTCATCGCGTTCAACTATGGCGCGCACAGGCATTGATTTTTCGTACCGTTTTTCAAGGCCATCCCATTTCGGGATGGCCTTTTCTATTGCCCTAAGGAGAGGTAATGTGCTGCAAAATTTTCTAGCCGGTTTCGGGGGAGTGGGCGGCGCGTGCGCGCTCATCACGCTCGGGCTTAAAGTCTGGCCGGGCGCGTTGGACTCGCTGGCAACCGGCCTGTACTCGCACGTGCAGCCGGAACGCCTGCCCTATGATTCGCCGCTCTCGCAGCATTTCGCCAAAACCAGAATGCTCGGAGAACGCACCGAGAAATTCGACGACCGCATGGACGAGTTGTGCCGCGACACGATCAAAAACACGATCATCAGCCTGATCTACGGCGACCAGTCGCACGACCATTCGGAGGCCGTCAGATACGAATTGACGAAGCTTGAGAAATTGGACGCGCAATGCTGGATCGTCAACGCCGCCGAAAAATACTTGGAGGACAGGCAATGACGGCCAGCATGCTCGCTTTGACGTCCGCTGCCGCCGTGTTCGTCGCGCTGCTGCTCGCAGTGGCGTGGCTGCTGTGGCGCGGCCGCGACGTGCCGGTATGGCTCACCTGTGTCACGACGCTGCTTCTGGCCGCGTTCGCGCTCGTCTGTGTCGTCCTGCTCATGCTGCCGCTCCTGCGACTGCTGGAGATGGCCGTCATGATGTGGACGCTCGTCTTCGCGTAAAAAACCATCAAAAAGGAGGAACATATGAAATCATGGGAGAATCTGGAGGCTGACGAGAATCTCATCCTCTCCACGCACATGACCAAGGGCCGTCAGGGATGCAAGGTCGACAAGATCGTCGTGCACCACAATGCCGGCAACCTCACCGCACGCCAGATCTACGACGTGTGGCAGACCCGCGAGGCCAGCGCCCACTACCAAGTGGCCGTGGACGGCCGCGTCTCGCAGCACGTGTGGGATACCGACACTGCGTGGCATACGGGAGATTGGGCGTCCAACCTGACCAGCATCGGCGTGGAGCACGCCGACATCTCGTCCAGTCCGTGGATGCTGAGCGAGGCGACTTTGGACAACGGCGCGCACCTCGTGGCCGCATTGTGCAAGCGTTACGGCCTCGGCCGACCGCAGTGGCGCGTGAACGTGTTCCCGCACTCCGACTTCACGTCCACCAGCTGCCCGGCCAGCCTCGCGGGAGATCAGAACGCGGCCTACATGGCTCGCGCCCAGGCATGGTATGACAGGATGACCGGCGCGCCGACGTCCACCGTCCAGCCGACGCAGACTGCCACGGCATCGTCCGCCGCAAACGTGTTGCAGGGCACGTATCGTGTGGCCGTGGACGGGCTCAACGTGCGCGACCGTCCGAGCGTTTCCGGCAATGTGGTCGCCACCTATTCCAACGGCCAGACCGTCAATCTGGACCATTGGGGCACGGTCGCGGACGGCTACATCTGGGGCCGTTACACGGCGTATAGCGGAGCAGTGCGCTACATCGCGCTGGCACCAGCGGACAAGAGCACTTGGTATCTGACCAGGAAGTAAAAAAGAAAGGTGGTATTAATGGCTGAGCATGCAAAAGAGAACACTTTGGAGACTACCATCGCCAATCTCACCGACGAGCGCGAGGACGGCGCCGACAACGCGCAGCCCGACAGCGCGTACACGCCCGTATTTTCGAAGCAGGTGCGTACCGTCGTCTACGTGTTAGGCCTGATCGCTTCGTGCGTCGGCCTTGGCTTCATGACGTTCGGTGATGCGGCCGTCGGCGGCTACATTTCGACCGTGGCCGGCTTCATCGCCAGCGGTCTTGGCGTCGCCTACAATCCGCTGCGCAACGCCTGACCATGATTAATTTTCGGGTGTGAGACTCAAACTCGCGCCGGAAACTCAACATCAGGTGTGGAAAAATTTGCGGAATTATAGTATCCGTGGAATTTTTTACACCTGTTTTTTAACATGCGCCCCTCTCTCAGCATGATGCTGGGGGAGGGGCTTTTTCTTGTTATTCGGCGTGTTTGCGCGGCCTCCCTCCGCCGACCCCGCGCCCGGGCCTTGCGGCGTTCCACGCGTCGATGGTCTCCGGCAGCCAGCCGCGCGTGCGTCCGATGAGAGCGTCGGGGTCGGGCAGCCTGTAGTGACCGAGCGTGCCGGTCTTGACCCCGATCCTCTCGGCGAGCTGCGTGAAGCTGAGGTACTCAGTCGTCATCGCCGCCCCTCCTTGCCATGAGGAGCGTGGCGACGCACCATCCGCCCGACGCCAGACCGAACAGGCCGGCGACAATCGGCTTGCCGGACATGCCGGCGGCGAACGACGAGAGCGCGCAGGCGACGGCGCAGACGCAGAACAACGTGCTTGTCTTCATAGCGATCCATGAAATAGAATGGGAACCCGAAGGTTCCGGGCGGTACGAGCGCTCGGAACCTTCGATCATTTCCTATGCCTCGGCGGCTTGCGCCTGAGCGAAATGATGATCGCGGCCAGCGAGAGCACGTTGCCCACGATGGCGCTGACCGCGGTTGCGATTTCCGTCCATTTCATGCCCACCTCCTTTCCTTGGTGATATAACTATGGTAGCACTGCTACCATAATAACGCAAATCGGAAGGGTGCGGCGACACGCCTTTCCGAAGTCTGATGAAGTCCTGGAACTTGCCGCTTCCTGATGATGCAAGCGCAAACTGTGTACCGAGGTCGGAATATACTTCCACGCATGTTACGAATCCCCGTTCCCGCGCCGCCGAAGGAACCGGCGCCGTCGATCTGCTCCGACTGGGGGCGTAACAAGCTGTTCTGGGTCGTCAATGACGATGCTAAAACCCTCGATGACGCGTGGGACTGCTACGTGAGCGACCAATTCGGCTCAGGCGAACAGGCCGACTATCTGGAAAGCATGGCCAGAGCGGAATTCGAAAACCGACTAAGCAGAGCCATGGAAGGACGGCTCGTCCCGATCCTTGAGGTCAAGGACATGATCCATGCCCCAGGCGTCTACGAAATCCGATGGCCTGAATGGAAGGACGAACGAGCGCAACGCATCAGCGCACGGCTCTTCCACAAGGAACGCAGAAAGGAACGATGGATAGTCGGCGCGCGACTCATGTGCAAGAAGGGCACACGCGACGAAATCGAACTTTACGACAAACAGACGGGATTCGCAGTCCAAGCGGGGCAAATAGTGGACAGATGCCGTGACGATGGATGGACAGGCCTCACCGAATACCACCCCGATACCATAAACTGAAAACACAGCAGACGATGGAGAAAACATGAGAAAGCGTGGAACCAATTACAAGCATCTGCGCGAACGCGCGCGCAGACTCGTAGCCAACGACGACCAGCTTCTGGCTGCGCTCGCCGCCATGCGCGAAGCCAAGCACATCGATCCCGAGACCGTATCGCAACGCATCGGCGTCACGGTGACCGAGCTCGAAGCCATCGACGGAGGCACCAAAGATCCCACCATGGGCGAGATTCGCCGTTACGCGCACGCGGTCGGTGTCATCATCGAACATCGAGTCGTCGACGATGACACCGAATCTGCTGCCGATTATTCAGAGCCTGTCGCGGTGACGCATGAGTGTGGCCAGATCGAATTCAGCTATGTCATCCATAACCCGAGCTACGGGCCTATCTCTCAAATCAGCGTGATGGGCCAAAGTGCGCAGAAAACCCTACAAGTGGAGACGACTCCGGCATGAGAACCATCACATCACTTTCGAAAATATCGGAACACAGCGAAATCCACTTGGAACACATGCCGAAGCAAGCGGGCTCATACGCATTTGACTTCCAGCTGAACGTGCCGCTCACGCATGCCGACGGCGACCTAGACGGGCCTGTATGCATCGACGCAAGCCTTAAGGTGGTTTCCCGGCAAAACGATCAGCCCCAAGGGGATGGCGGCGTGTGTTTCGAAATGACGCTCAACTACCAGGCCACGTTCCAAGAAGGCCAGTCAATCGAAAGAGACGAAGAGAAACAAGCCGTATACGACGCCATCTGGCCTTACCTCTATGACAACATCAACAACACCATGAGCCAGTACCCCATACCAACAATCCCGCCGATATACAGAATCCTCTCCGGAATGGACGCAAACCGTCAATAGCAATATGGCATCGTCCGCCCCGGCGCTCGTTGGCGAGCGCCGGGGCGGACGTCACTCCGCCGGATGCTTGCGTGGCCTGCCGCCGCCGACGCCTCGGCCCGGACGGTTGGCGTTCCATTGGTCGATGGTGTCGGGGAGCCAGCCACGGGCGGAGCCCGACGATGCACGTCGGCCCCGCCTCCCTTATACTTGGCAAAGTCGGCAAACAAGGAGGCGGCATGGCCTACACGATACGCCAATACGCGACGAAAAGCGGCAAACGCTACGAAGTGCGCTACCGCAAACCGGACGGCACGCCGACCGGCAAACGCGGCTTCAAACGCAAGATGGACGCCGACGCATGGGGCGCGGCCAACGTGACCACCGCTAAAAACGTCGGAGCCTACATCGACCCGCAAGCCGGAAGACGACTCGTGGAGGACTTCTGGCATCCGTGGCTGGCCGCGAAAAAGACCAAGGCCAAGCCAAGCTACATCAAGTCATTGGAGGATGCTTGGCGCGTGCATGTCATGCCGCAATGGGGTGTGCGTGAAGTCCAGTCCATCACAAGGGGCGAGGTGCAGCGGTGGGTCACCGATTTGGCCGGCAGGCGCAGCGCGTCGGTGACTATCCGCGCCGAAAACCTCCTGCGCAACCTCTTGGAGAGGGCGAAGGAGGACAAGTGCATCCACGACAACCCATGCGACAACATCGAACTGCCGCGCAAACAGCGCAGACGACACGTGTATCTGGCAGCCGACGAACTCTCGCGTGTGGCGTTGCATTGTGGCTGGCGTGAGCCTATCGTGCTCACTCTCGGACTGTGCGGCATGCGTTGGGGCGAACTCGTCGCCCTGCGTGTGGAGGACGTTGACCTGCAACGATGCAGGCTCCATATCTGGCGTAGCATCACCAGACTGTCCAGCAAGATGGTGGAGACGGATCCGAAAACCCATGAGGGGCGCGTCGTCATGTTCCCGCAGATTCTCAGACCATTGCTTGCCAGGCAATGCAACGGACGTGGCCAGTCAGATTTTCTTTTCACGGCTCCAGGCAAGCCGTTGGACGAGCCCATGACGAACGGTTGGAATCCGACCAGGAGCGACGGATGGTTCGCGGTCGCGCTGCGCAGGGCCGGCATCGAGCGCGGGCATATGACGATCCATGACCTGCGGCATACCGCCGCGAGCCTCATGGTGCAGTCTGGCGCGAACGTCAAGACCGTGCAGCGGCAGCTCGGCCATAAGTCGGCCGCGATGACGTTGGACGTGTACGCCGACCTGTTCGACGAGGATCTGGACTACCTGTCGGAGCGCATGGGCGGTCTGCTGTTTTCGCAGGATGTGGGCAAAATGTGGGCGCAGACCGTCGAGAATGTTTCGGAAACGTTGGAATCGGTGGGGGTTGACCGTTGAACGATTGCGGGTTCGATTCCCGCTGGCGGCACTTTTGGAAACCCGGCTAGTATGCTGGGTTTCCTTGTTTTTCCAACGGTTCCCGCATGGTTTGCAATTCACTGCAATTCACTGCAATTCACTGCAAATACCGGAAAAGCGTGGGCAAAATGTGGGCACGGATTGGCGTGGCTCACCAGACCATCGGCAGGTTGAGGCATTGGCGCGCCCACCGTTCCACCGCCAGATTCTCCTCGTCGTCGCCAAGCAGGAGCAGGAAGCCCGCGTTCTTGCCGAGCGAGGCGGGTTCCAGCTTCTTGATCACGCCACGTTCCTGTAGCCATACGGCGGCGTCGCTGAATTGCTTCTTTGCGTTGAGTTCGCGCTTGCGCATGATTTTGTCGGCGTCTTCGCTCATGGCTTGCTCCGGAGTGAGCATCACCATTCCGTGATCGTCGGAGAATGAGCGCCAGCCGAGCGTGTAATAGCGGCATGGCGCGTTGACCTTGCGCAGCTTCTCGGGTGGCTGGTTGCGTTCGCGGTCCCAGTCGTAGGTTTGGTCGCACATGTATGCGAGTACGAGTTGCGCCATGGCGTAGACTCCGATGTTGTCGCCTCTCTGGTAGGCGAGGCGTCCTTTGCTGGCGAGCTCGTAGAAGGCGTCGGTGTTCTTGTATCCCATTGGTTTCATCGTCTTTCCCTCCATGCCTCGCGGTATTCTGGTGCACGGAGAATCGTCCTAGGTTTTCCTCGCCCGCGTGGTTCTGACCAACCGCGTGGGCTTTTATTTAATGTTTTGGACTATAGCACCACTCAAGTGTATAATCAAATTTATACAACGAATATAACGAAAGTAACAGGAACCCGCTGCTACGGTATTACCAGCGTTATACATATATAAGACGTACCAGTTCTCAACATTCTTTTTATAAGGGGAATGTGCCAAAAAAGAAAAAATCAGCATGTCCAATCCCCATCTGCGGTAGCTTGAAGCAGAGAGAAGGAAGGGGAGATCCTATGAATGCGAGACTCGACGAAATTGCAGCCTGGAGGCCTGCGCCTTCAGGTGGCCTGGAAAGCGCCGCCAACGAATACGGCTACCCGACCGTGATTCATCGCACGCCCAGCAGGCTCGTGGAAGAATGCGAGATAGCCTTCGACGCAGGGCTTTTGCTTGCAGCGCTGAGCCTCGTCGTGACTATACCCGACGTCTGCGCAAAAGCCGTCGGCATGAAGTACACCGATTGGTGCGTGAAATACCTGGATCTTCCAAATGCCGGCGAGAAGATGAACGCCGAGCGAAAAGACGAGAAGAGCCAAGACGAGATTAGCGATGAGCTCAACGGCATAACGGCGCGAGGTGCATTCACCGCCTCAGACCTCTATCAGCTGCGCTGTGCAGTGGTCCATGCGGGGTCCTCGGTCATCGAGGGCAAAGGAAAGGATTACAGCCCCTACAAAGTCATCGGGGTATGCGTCCAAGGCGACGAGTGCGGAATCGTCGCGAGCTATGGCCATACCGGAGTTGGTGCGGAAAACTTGAAGGCCTGCGCATACGACTGCGTTATCAAGCTCGAAGGCCTCATCTCTCGCATGGCCAAGGGCGTCGTCTCGTTCCTTGAAGAAGATCCCGAACGGGATTGCGAAAGAGGCATCAAGACAGGGATAGACCGTCGAGGTGTGACGGATTTCAGACCGCTAAGCCGAATCTCCTATCGTTAAAAAAGTGGTTGGATTTTTAGAGATAATATTCGTTAAATTAGTGGTTGGGATTCGGCGGGCATCATCTTGATTGTCCAACCAGATATTTACCAATTTCCAACCACTTATTTTACATACCTAATATAAAAGCCCCACAATCTGTGGGGCTTAATGTTTTTAGAGGCTGTTCACGGCATTGTAGAATTCCTGCGCGTCCTCGGCTTTCTTGAATTTCAGTGGCAGTGAGCGCAACGCACTGTATTTCCATGTGACGGTGCGCTTCTTGATCGTCACTCCTTGCAGGTCGCTCACCTGGTATGCTTCGGTCTTCTTATACCGGTGCAGGTACGTCGTGCAGACATCCAATTCCAAGCGATTGGCATACAGGCGGATACCCATAAACAGCGGATCGTCAAGCCTTTCGCACGTGTAGATCGCGTCCGGTGCAGGCTGTGGTCTCTTCGCCATGATTGTTCCCTTCTTTTTCTCTTTGATTCTATTGCTCAAATGATGCAGACTCGCTCAGACATTGCCAGTCGGAAGTCTCCGAGCACCTGCTGGGTCACCTCCAGTTCCTGGGAGATGTTCCACGAATTCCCTTCGTACATTTGTTCCAGCATGCCGTAGCGGAGTGGGTCTATCAGCGTCAAGGCGGTTTCGCGTCTCGCCCTATGCTCCTCGCGACTCTGTGCCACATGGTCGCATGACGTGTCGCCGTGCCGCCAATGCAAGAGCTCGTGCACCAAAGTGCAGCGCTTCGCCGTGTACGTGAGCCTGCGGTCGATCAGTATCACCTCGGTCGCGGCGTCGTAGCAGCCCCATAGTCCGTCCGGCAGGATGGCGCTGGACACGGTGACGGGTAGGCCGATGATGGCGCGGCGCATGGCACCGTAGGTCATGCGCCGGTCGATCGGCAGGTCAGGCAGGCTCGTCGTAATCCGGCCCAGCCTCTCCGTTAATGGCCTCCTGCTTGCCAGCTGCGTCATAGGCGGCAAGACCATAACCGCCTGCCTGCGCTTTCCTCTCGGCTGCTTCGACCGCATGGCGCTTGGAGTCCATCACGATGTCTCCGATGGATACGCCGGTCACTTCGCTGATGCGTTCCAGGTCACTCAGATTGAGCGGGCGCGTGAAGTTCTGCCGTTTGTACCAGTAGTCCTCGCCGAAGCCGCAAGCCTTGGTGAATTCCTTGATGGTCATGCCGCTTTGCTTTTGAAGCCTGACGCACTCTCGCATGACCTGTTTTGCGAATGCGGTCACTTCGTTTGCTTTCATACCCATGCCTCCAGTATAGCCAATTACGTAGTCAATGTGTACAAATTGTAAAGAACTATGCAAATTCATAGTCTAAATCTACGAATTTGCATAGATTAAAAACCGTCGAAAGGAAAAACAAGATGTTGAGCACCGAAAGAACCAAGACCCCCGACCACTACCCGTGCGGCCACATGCGCGGACCCGGCTGGCACGACTGGCGCACATGCCTCACCAAACAGGGAATCGAGGAGGATGAATGGCCGGTCTGACGGAAACAGCCACCAGAAACCTCAAAGCGGAACTCGCCAGACACGACAAGACACCGAAAGACCTAGCAAAAGCATGGGGCCTCGAAATCAGAGCCGTAAACAACAGGCTCAAAGGCCACACGCCACTCTCGACGGACGAAATCGAAAAAGCGGCATCCATGCTCGACATGGAACCTGAAAACCTCGTCATGCTCCTCATCCAGCCGATCGACAGCATCAAACAATTCAAAGCCTAAGGAAACCGAACATGAGCCAGCAACTGTTGAATCCGCCAAAACCGCCGACGCTCCATGAGCCCGGATGCCTGCTGCTCGCATCAAGCGGCTTCTACATCCGCCTCCATGAGGACGGCAGCGCCAGCCTCGTTGACGGCATCCAAGACATCACCCTCGCGGACTTCACCTCGGCGGAAATCGAAAACATCGCCTACAACCTCTCCAACAAGATCGGAGCAACGCGATGAGCTGGATGGACGACGGCGGATTCGAGATGCAGGCATTCACCGCCAAGGACGGCAGTCCGATGGCGCGAATGAGTTTCCGCACCTCGACCGGCCAAACCTACTTCACCCTCACCAAGACCGAAGTGCAACGCGTCAGACGCGAATGCAATCGAATCCTCAAGGAAATGGAGGAAACCAAATGACCGGCCACGACAGCAAGCCCGAAACCATGAAGCCGAACTACACGCGCCGCCGCATCCTCTTCGCCATCGTCAGCATCGGCCTCATCTCCAGCCTGACCATCATGCTCACATGGCATGGCGGCAGCACCACCGCCGCGCTCATGGTGGAAGCCGTGTACATCGCCACCGCATTGTGGCTGATCGTCAGATTCGCGCCACGCGACTAAAAGACTTCCCACCAGCCGACAGTCCAACAAAACAAACCAAATTAGGGATGTTTTCGCGGACATCCACGTTCACTCATGTCGGCTGGCGGGAACCATAACTGAATATCGATATTATCCACGCGCCGACCACATCTCGCTGCACATACACTGTCGGCGCATTCGGCTGGGCGACGGTTCGCCCGCCCAAGGATTCCACTCTTCTCTCTCTATCAAAAACGCAGGCATTCCGGTGTTTGCAACCCTTTCAAGTCCGCCTGACGGCTTCCATCGCCGTCGGCCACGCCACCGGCCGTGAACACGTTCAGGTCGCGTTCCAACAGTCAAAGGGGCGTTCGGAATCCAAGGACGGCATCGGTTCGACTCCGATGCCAGCCACTCAGCCCCATCCACTCGTCAGGACGGGGCCTACAACGTCAACAAGCAAAGGAAACCACACCATGGACGAAAACAAACCACAGTCGGCAAAATGGGTGCTCTGCGTCGACATCGACCCCGACAACAACCCGGAATCCGACCCAATGTTCGTCGCCGCACTTGACATGCCGCTGGACGGCGGCCTGATCAGCGTCACCCTGCCCGGCAACGAACTCGGCAAAGCAACCGCGCTTGCCGCCCGAACCGCATGCCAGGCCATCGACAAGGCGCTCAAACGTCACCTCGAACGCGGCGGCGACAGCGACACCGTGGAAATGCTCTACGGCCTCCACATCGACCCGATGGGCGACATTCAGGACGGCAGGCCATGACCGATCTGCTCACGCCAAACGAACTGGCCGTCATGCTCGGCATGAGCGTACGCACCCTTGCCAACTGGCGGAGTACCGGCAAAGGCCCGCCGTACTTGAAAATCGGCGTGGAACCGCCGGAAGGCCATCAGGACAGGCGCAAAGTCCGCTACCAACGCGCCGTGGCCGAACGGTGGGCTTCGGCGCACGAGTATCGGAGGACGGTGGCGAGATGAAAAACGGCACGTTCATTCCAGTGACACGGGTCCAAAGCAGTCCAGACGTCAAAAGCGATGGGAAGGCACGCGTCGACACCGGCAAGCCGACCCTCACCCAGCAGGGGATGGACGTGGACGCTTTCATCCACGAAAACAGGCGATTGATCGAAAGACTCAGGAAAGGAACACGTTGAAACACGAATACACAGCCGACGAGCTCGCCGAGCTGAAAAGCATTTACGACGAGTCAGGCGAAGCCGGACTCCAGATCGGCGAAATGCGGGCGTTGCGCAAGGCCGGACTCCTCACGCAGGGCCTGCCGGAGAAACCGTCGAAACGAGACTTCATCCTCGCGCACTGCAAAAACCGCATCGACCAAGGCCAGCCGTTCGACGGCAAGGAAACCGCCGAAGCGCTAGGCATGAGCCAGAAAACAGTCGGCAACATTCTCAGCCAACTCCGCAAGGAGGGACTGCTGCCGGCCTTCGACAAGCATTCACCACGCAGCAAAGCACAGAAAACAACCACAAGCGGAAAGAAGAAAGAAACCATGACCACCACATCGAAAATCACAGCAGCCGACGGCACCGAATCGAAACTTACGCCAAACGACATCACCACCGGAACTACCACCAGCACGCCACAAGCCACAGCCGACCCACGCACCATCATCTCCAACGCATTGACCGGCATTTTCGATGCCATCAGCGCATTGCAACGAACCGCGTTCCAATCCAACGACAAAGTCGTCTACGGATTCGCCACCAAGCTGCTGAACGGCGAATTGATGGACTTGAAAGCCAACTACAGCAAGGACACGGCGCAATGAGCTTCGACACGCTCGACCTGCCATCATGGCCGTCCGCCTGCAGGCTGACAATCCCAGGAGACCCACAGTCAAAAGGCCGGCCACGCGTCTACAACGGCCACGGCATCACCCCCGAAGCCACGCGGAAAGCGGAGAATCGCGTCTACTCGGAATGGCGACGACAATACCCAGACCTACTCCCATACAAAGGGCCGGTCGCCATCACACTCATCTTCTGGACCATGACCCGGCGTGGACGCGACTGGGACAATCTCGCGAAACTCTTCACCGACGCCCTCAACGGCGTCGCATACGAGGATGACCGGCAGATCATCGACGCGAACGTCCACGTAAGACGCCCCGACAAGCTCGTGCTAGGCACGCGCGGCCCCCGCAAACGCAAGACCGGCGACCCGCTCACCTGGCACGGCAAACCCTACCAGCCATGCACGCAGGCAATCATCAACTTCCAAAAAGAATACATCCCAAAATAAAGGAGAACTGACCAATGGCAGAACAGCAGGAACTGGCCACGCTGGCAAGCAGATACACGGAAATCCTCGACCGAATCCACCAACTGCAGGAACAGGCCGACAGTCTCAAAGCACTCATCATGGAAAACCGCGAGCCCGGCGAATACGCGGCCGGACCATTAACCGTGAAAATCAAGAAAGGCAAACGCAACCTCGACGCCGGCGCATTCGAAAAACACTTCCCCATCCAACAGTACGCGGACTGCTATCAGATCAAGCCGAAAGCATTGTCCGCGATCATCAAACTGGTCGGCGAAAACGCTTTGCAGGATTGCGTGAAAGTCGGCGCGGCAAGCCTGGTGGTCGAATGATGAGCGACAAGATCATCAGACAACACTTCAACCACGCGTTGAACAACGCGCTGGACGCCTACGACAAGTCCTTAAGCGAGAACGTGTATCTCATCGACGCGGACGACCTCGGATACTTTTCCGACATCCTGTACCGCTACCTATTCGACGTGAAATGCGAGGCATGAAAATGGCCAGCGAACTCGACCTTGAAGCCGTCATGGCCGCAAACCAGACCACACCGGAAACGACGCCGGCACCCACGGTGGAGTCGACGGAGTGGACGGAAATCCGCGGCATCATCGAAGACCACATCACCAACCAGCCGCGCAGCCTGCAAAAGGAGATCGGACCATCGGAACTCGGCACCGACTGCCTCCACTGCCTCGCCGCCCGACTCGCAGGATGGGAGAGACGCCAGTCGGCCGCATGGCTCCCGTTCATCGGCACATGCGTCCACGAACGATTCGAACACCTGTTCAACGCTCGCAAGGACGAATTCGCCGTGCCGGACGACGACGGGGGAGAACCGTGGGCCGTGAAACGCTTCGAAGCCGAAAGACACGTCGACGTCGGCGCAATCCACGGACTCCACGGCCATCAGCCCATCCACGGCAGCATCGACCTGTACGACGCGGAAAACAACACGACCATCGACTGGAAAATCACCGGCACAACCACGATCCGCAACGTCAAAGCCAACGGGCCATCGCAGCAATACTGCATACAGGCGAGCCTGTACGGCATCGGATTGGAAAACGACGGCGAACCATGCAAAAAGAACGCCATCTACTTCCTGCCCAGGAACAGCGTCAGCCTGGCCGACGCACTGCCAATCGAATTCGACTTCGACCCGAAACCCGGCAAATGGGCTTTAAGCCGCGCGCAGCTCATCGTCAACCTCCTCGACCTCATCGAACAGGAGGACGGCGTCGAAATGCGTGACGCGTGGATACACGCCCTGCCGACCAGTCCGACACACTGCTTCCAATGCGGCACATGGCCGGACGACCAGCTCGGCGACCTCGCCGAAATCAACCAAAGCCAATATCCGGCATTGCCGGACAAATGGGGGCAGCTCGTCGGGCTGCTCGAATCCACCTACAACAACAAGTAGAAAGGTAAAAACACAATGTTCGGAACGAATAATTACGGTGGCGGATTCACCCAGCAAGGCGGAGCCAGCTACCGGCCACAACAGGCGCAGCAGCAGTCCGCCGAATCATTGAGCCTTGACGACGTGATGCAGGGCGGTGCGCCCAGCGCGTTCAGCAAGGACGATCCGATCGGCACCAGCGTGGAGGGCGAAATCGTCGAAATCCGCGCGGAACAGCAGACAGACTTCACCACCGGCGAACCACTGTTTTATCCGAACGGCAAGGCGAAGCCGCAGGTCGTCATCCACTTGCAGACCAGCCTGCAGGACCCCGACAGGGTCGGTGACAGCGGCATCCGCGGAGTGTACGTCAAAGGCTACAACATCGGCCAATTGCGCCTCGCATGCCGTCAGGCCGGAGTCGGCGACCATCCGAACGTCGGCGACCATCTGAAAGCCACGTTCGCCCGTACCCAGCCCGCCAAGACCCGCGGATACAACGATGCGAAGATCTACGACTACGTCGTCACGCCGAAGGAACAGTCCGACCTGAGCGCCGCGATGAACGACCCGCAGGCAGGACAGCAGCAGTATGCGCCACAGCAGCCGCAACAGTCCGCTTACGGCCAGCCGACCGGATTGACCGCGAGCGACAGGCAGACCATAAGCCAGCTCGCCGCTGCGGGAAAGACCGCGCAGGAGATCGCAGGACTCCTCGGCAAGCCGGTCGAACAGGTCATCAACGCGCTCGGCGCAGGCAGTGGACGAGAGCCTGAATTCTAAAAAATGAGAAAAAGTCCCTCGCGTTTCCCCGTAGCGACGTCACCCGAAAGAAAAACGTCACTGCGGGGACGCGGGTGACATAGGTGGACATGCGCAAAGTCCACCCAAAAAGGACGAAAAATCAGCGATATATAGAAAAAAGGACAAAAGGACAAAGTGTTTTATATATATGTCTTTTTTGTTGTTTTTTGTATGTGTGTTTAGGGGCCGTCACCGTCCCCTCAGACAAGGAGGTGAAAAGATGAGGGACTACCGCCAATACCAGCCGATACCAACCGAAGACCTGCCGGCAAAATTCGCAGGAATCTTCCACATGCTCGCACTCACCTTCACACCGGCGAACGACCACACGATCGTCACGACCATCACCGGCCACAACCTCGAACTCATCTGCCAAGGCGGCGGAGAGAACGACCGACGCAAGAAAGAGCCAGTCGTGGCGGCCGGATATCAGAAAGCCATATGGGAACTCCGCGAAGGCCATTTGCGCTACTGTCCGTCACAGGACAGGCTCTGGCGCCGAGATCCAGACATGGCCGACCACGAAGGCGAACGACTGCTGCTCAACAGCTGGCATCCGGTCAAAACCATCGAGGACGAATACCATATCGGCGGCAACGCGCGCAGCGGCGACCGCAATCCGCTCTATTCGGCCACGATTCTGCGCGAGGCGAAGCGAAGCCAATGGTTCGACCAAGTCGAACGCGGCGTACGCTGCGACCCCTGCGTATGGGTGCGCCGTGACGGCAAAGTCGTTTGCCTGCAGAACGAGCCGGATATCGCCGTCACACAGACGTTCACTCCCGTTGGCATGGGCAATCAGGCGTTGAAGGACGCGGAACGGATACTCAGATGGCTCACCGTCGACGAAAAGTCCTATGCGAACCTGTGCCGCATGTTCGCGACTCCGTGGCTGGAACCGTTCAAGCAGCTTTCCTATGTGCTGTCCGGCCATGGCGGTGACGGGAAGACGCTGATCGCCCGTCATGCGTTGCTTGGCGTTTTGGGTGTCGGCAAGGTTTTCCCCGGCTTCAGCGTGCAAGGCTATTGCGCTGGCGGCGGCTATACGCTTGGCCGCGAATCGATGAACGATGAGATGGACGGCAAGGCATTCGCGATTGATGATGAGGCCTGCGCGGTCACGGAAGACATGCTTCCTTTGCTGCGTGCGTTGTCGACCGGTTCGCAGGTGAACGCCCGCGTTACCGGCGGTCGTTATCGCGTGATGACGCCATCTGCGACGTTGCTGATTTTGACGAACATGCAGTTCGCGGATTCCGGTGAGAATTCGGACGTGCGACGCTTCGTCAAGGTGGAATTCCATCAGTCGAAGGGTCGCTCGTATGACGAGTATCATGCGATCGAGGGCTTCTGCCATCGGCATCCCGCAGCGTTCTTCGTCCTGTCGTGCCGCCTGTGGGAGCTTTCAGATGAGCCGGAAATCGTGAATCTGAGCCCTGCGCGCAACATCAGCGATGAGATGTATTGGCTGATCAGCGAGATCGCGTCGAATGAGGAACGGTATGGCGTGCAGGTCGCGTCCAGGAACGACTATCGCAAGGAGTTTCATACGGCGGTTCCGCAGTCTTTGATGGATGTGCTTGGCTTGGGGAATTCGAAGACCAAGGCTCTTCCCGGCGGTCAATGCCGTGTGGTGCGCGTAGTCGACCAGAATCGTTTCGAAGTGTATCTCAAGGCCGCTCTCGATAACGAGGCTGAGCCTGCCGACACTTGGTGGCAGAAGGCATTGTCGAAGCCGTCTCGTGACAGTCTGCTCCCGTTGGAGGATGTGGGCGATTGCCATGATTTGGCCGGAATCGTCGAATCGGCGTTGGACGGCCATGTCGGTTTCGCTCCATGCGAAGGCAAGGCGCGAAAGGCCGGTGGTCCGGTCGACGGGAAGGTGTCGTTGTCGTGGAGGCGGTTGAATCCGTCCGACGATAGCCACGTGGATGCATCGTTTATCACCGGCCAGATGAGCAGGTATGCGGTCGTGCCGCTTGGCGACTGTTTCGTCGTCGACTGCGACAAGCCGTCCGAGGATGGTGGTCCTGACGGTTGGCAGTGCTTGCAGGCATTGACCGGCGACTACGGTACCGATAAATTGCCTGCTACGTTGGTCACGAAAACGCCGCATGGCGTGCATCTGTACTATCGCATGCCGGCCGGCATGGATATCGGACTGTTGAAGAACGCGGTGCATGAGCAGAATCTGCCGATTGACCTGCGTGTGAGCAACAAGGGTTATGTGCTTGGCCCCGGCAGCGTCATCGACGGCAAACGGTATGAGCTGGTGGATCTGCCTGCCGGCGTGGTGCCGGAGGCGAGTGAGGCGGTCATGCGCATGCTCAAGGATTTCGGTTACACGAGCGAGCCGAAGCCGGACGCGCCGCAAATGAGTCTGGACGATGTCATGGCCGACAGGCGTGCCACGTCGATTTCCAACGGCATGCCGGATATGACGCCGGTGCCGGAGGGCCAACGCAACAGCACGCTGCATGCGTGGGCTTACGGACGGCTGAAGAATCATCCGGAAAACGAACATCAGATCCACGATGACCTGCTGCAGCGCGGCAGGGATAGCGGTTTGGCCGATGCCGAACTCGACCAGATCTGGAAATCAATCAAACGAAGCCTCAACTAAGGAGGAACACCATGGTAACGAACGTGAGTGAATTCGAGATAGTGGACGGCTACCACCGGCTCATCGCCGCCGGCACGTTCGGCCTGAAGACACCCGTCTGCCTCATCGACATGAGCGCCAAAGGAAAGAAACCATCGAAACGGCTCATAAAAGACTTTCTGGAAGCCGTCTACAGCAAGGAGGACGCGGAATGATCATCAGGGAATCATCGACATACCGGCACGCGATGGAGGTGGCCATCGACCGCGCCGAAGCCATCGCCATCGAGGAGACATCGGACAAGCTCACCATCATCCTCGACAAGGAAACCATGCGCCTGAGCGAATACCTCGTCAATGGCGTACCGGTCGAGGAACTGAACGGCTACATCGACGAAATGGCGAGCGGCGTGAATTTCCTCTCCAAGCAGAACCTCTTCGACCGCGAAATCATTACCGGCGCCACAGCGGCCATAGCGGCATGCATCAGAGGACTGGAGAAAATCATCAGGAAGCACGAGGCCAGATCATGACCATCCGATACGTGGAATGCGCCCACTGCGGAGAGGTTGTCGGCACATATTACGTGACCTGCCCATACTGCGGCTACAAGCTCGTGGAGGCGTCCGACGGTTTTTGGAAGCGACTGATGGGATGAGCAGGAAACCGCCACAGTGGATGCGCCGGTTCGCTCCGGAAGGCAATCCGGCGCATCTCTTTCCGGTCGTGTGCTCATGCGGCCGGTGGATTTTCAGCGAAAGGGACGTGGTCTGGCAATCGTGGGACGCGGGAATCATCGAAGGTGACGACCTGGTCACTGCGATCATCCTTGACAGGCCGCTTATCCGTATCCGGCACGTGTCCCACATGGACATCGTCAGATTGGAAACCGTCGCCGGACCATTAGGCATCAGTCCGGACGGCCAATATTTGGGCGCGCACGAATGCGGCCTGATGCCCGTCAGCGTCAAGCCGGCGGAAGTGGGCGACAACGGATTCCATTATTCGACGCTTCCTGGTTTTCCGAAAATGCGGCCGGTGCCCGGCAATCCTGACCCGTGGGCCGGACTGCCGGTGAATGACCTATCGGATTTCGGATGGCCGCAATCCGAAGACAGCGAACAGCAAACACTTTTCTAAAAAGGAGAAATCATGAAACACGACGAACCGGAAACCATGTACAGCCGTGAATGGTTGGAACACGAACGCCGCAAAGCATGGCAGGAAGGCTACGCAGCCGGATGGAAAGACCAGGAATGCGATTTTCCGCAATATACAAGCGAAAACCCATACAAGGAGTAGACAAATGAAGAAAATCCTCGAAAACATGATCATCAAGTGGCATCAGGCCGGATACAGCCTCGACGAGATCGCGCCACTCGTACCACAAGTGCCGAAAGCCGAAATCGCGGCCATCATCCACCAGCACGACAAGGAGACCAGACTTTGACCGACTGCCAGCACTGCCACAAGCCCATGAAACCGGCGACGGCGAACATGCTCTGCGCCAGCTGCCGTGAAGACTACTGGACGCTCATCCGCCAACTCGGCCACGTCCAACTGCCCGCCCTGCGCAGCATCATGCTCCGTCAGGCGCACATCGGCACCCCGGCACACACGCCAAACAAAGGCAACGCGCCACTGCCCATCGACACCCATGCGCAGGACCTCATCGCAGACAGCGAGGCATGGCTGGCCGAACAGGCAGGCAAAATACGCGCCGCATACGCTGGATACGACTGGCGCAAAGCATGGCTCGTGCTGCTCAGCAACAAACACACCATCCTCGACATGAGCACCGCAGCAGACGATTACGCAGCCCTGGAACACATCAGCCGACGCAACGAGACGGCCTTGACCCCAGAAGAGGCAATGGTCATCATCGGCACATGCCCACAATGCGGCCACCAAGCCACCAGCACGCCACAGGCCGACGAATGGACATGCCCGCACTGCAAATGGCAAGGCGGAGTCCAAGCCATCAAAGCCACCCGCGACAACAAACTCTGGCAACTCGAATACACCGGAAAACCAGTCGAAGTCGCAAGATACCTCTCCAAAATGGACATCCACTGCACAAGCGACCAGATCCGCCAATGGCTCACCAGAGGCAAACTCCACGCCACGCCGACAAAACACAAAGGAGAGTACGTGTTCAACCTCGGAGAAATAACCGCCATGCTTGACTGTCACAATTAAAATGCTATACTGTCGTATGTTTGTAAGATGGTCCGCCAGAGATGGTTGGACCATTTTTCATATCCAGCTTCGATAGCTCAACGGCAGAGCAGGCGGAATAGCGCAAATACCAACGGTCGGACCCCAACCAACCATGGCGCCATACTGCACACGCAACCATGATGACAACAACGCATTCCACCCGCGCCGGTCCGACTCCGGCACGAAGCACCACAAGGCGGTGACCACATGCCAAGAATCCGCAAGACCACACGCCAATTCGAAAAAGACAAAGTAACATTCTTCAACCAATGCAAAGCACGGCATGCAGTCTGCTGGCTCTGCGGCATGCCGATAGATTATTCAGCACCGAAGAACACAAGCGATGACAGCTTCAACCTCGACCACCTCTATCCCGTCTCGAAGCACCCCGAGCTCCAATTCGACCCGGCAGGCTTCAAACCAAGCCACACCAGCTGCAACCGATTGCGCGGCAACCAAGACCCGCCAGCACCAATCGGAACACTCTCAAGACAATGGATAACAACAGCATGAGCAGGAGGCAATGATGCCACAGCAGCCAGTCACGCTAGAGCTCACCGCCACAATCAGCGACAAGACATTCCCAATCAGCTCATTCACCGTCAACATCCCAATCAACGTCACCCACAACGAAGTCAACACCTTCACGGTCGGCGACTGCTACACCACACTCATCACGCCCAAGCCACCAAACACAGACGAACTCATCACACGATTCACAAACGCAATCAAAGCATTCACAACAGCATTCGAAACCAACCCCGACGAGGTAGGGGCGGTGAAATCCTGAAAACCACCCCGAACCGACCCACTGCCCGCGTGGTTGCTCTTCCTCTCCCCGATAAGTTTTTTGTTGATGGGTCGCGCGCGAAGGAGGCTTTATGGCAGTCAAGAAGGGTGTTTCCGAGCGTCGTTTTCCGCATGAGTCCGTGGCTGATGCGTTGGAGAGGTCTTTGCGTAATGCGAAGTCGTTGCGTGCCGAGAATGCGGCTGTCGTGGCCGCTGCGCGTGTCCTTGCTGCTCGGATTGATTCGGTTTGCGAGACGGGTTTTATCGATGAGAACGGGAAATTGGACAATGTGTCGGTTCCGACGTTTTTGAAATACTGCCAGTCGCTTGGTTTGACGTTGGTGGAGCCCGCCAAGGTGGGGCGTCCCGCGAAGGCGAGGCCTGAGCCGAAGGCCGAGGAGTCAAAGAACGGCAAGGTTATCGCGATGGACGAGTTTATGAAGCGGTTCGGCTGAGAGGTGGTGTCCGATGGCGGCTGAGAATCTTACGGTTTTCGGTGCCGTCGATGATGAGAGGCATGGCGTGACCTTGCCGCGTATCTTTACGCCGCCGTTGCGTCCGTTGACGAGGGAGACGAGCAATGGTTTCGCGGTGATCGCGTTCGCGGAGATCATGCTGCATGTCCACCTTTATCCGTGGCAGCAGTGGCTTTTAGTGCATGCGCTCGAATTGCTTGAGGATGGTTCGTATCGTTTCCGCAAGGTGATTGTGCTTGTGGCCCGTCAGAATGGGAAGACAACGCTGATGGGCGTTCTGGCCGCATGGTGGCTGTTCGTGGACTCGAACAAGCATCCGGACAGGGTGCCGCCCGTGAAGTTTCTTGTGGTCGGTGCCGCGCAGACGTTGGACAATGCGAAGGGGCCTTACAATCAGGTCAAGGAGTGGTGCAATCCTCAGCCTTCTACTGATGAGGAAGAGGATTTGGTGATTCCGGATCTCGCTGCGATGACGCAGAAATTCGTCAATACGAACGGCGAGGAAGCGATCATCACGAGGAGCAAGGCCCGGTATATCGTCCGCGCCGATAAGAATATCCGCGCGAAATCGGCTGCGCGTGTCGTGTTCGATGAGCTTCGTGAGCAGCATACTGATGATGGCTGGAACGCGGTCAGCCAGACCACGAAGGCGGTCTGGTCGAGCCAATTATGGGGCATTTCGAACGCTGGCGACTATCGTTCCATCGCGTTGCGCAAGCAGGTGGACAAAGGCCGCAAGCTTGTTGACGAGTGGACGCGACTGAGCGCAGATGGCGGCAATCCGGTCGACGCGTTCCTGTCCGGCGAGCAGGACGGCTCTTTCGGATATTTCGAATGGAGCGCTCCGGACAAGTGTCCGGTGGATGATGCCGACGCGATCCGGCAGGCGAATCCGTCGCTCGGCTATGGGCCGATGACCGTCATGAGCGTCAGATCCGATATTGACGGCATGACCGAGGCCGCTTTTCGTACTGAGGTCCTGTGCCAGTGGGTCACTGCTGACATCATTCCTTTCATCAATCCGAAAATGTGGGCCAGCGGCATTGATTCGCGGTCCACGATTCCGGACGAGAATCGCGTCGTACTGTCCGTGGACACGTCGGCTGACCGTAAGACAACGTATGTGGCCGCTGCCGGAATGCGTGCGGACGGGTTGCCGCACGTGGAGTTGATCGCCCGTCGTGACGGCATGCTGTGGGTGCCGCACTTTTTGGATCTGCTTCGTGAGAGCTGGCCGGGCATCTGCGAGATAGCAGTGCAGTCGAAGGGATGTCCGGCAGTCGATTTCATCGACCCGCTCACCGAAAAAGGCTGGAACGTGCATCTCATCGAGGGTTTCCGCCTCGGCGCGTGCTGCGGTCGTTTCCTGGACCGTGTGCGCGAAGGAAAATTGCGGCATTTGCCGCAGCCTGCCGTCGAACAGCAGGTTTCGGTGGCTGTGTCACGGCGTCTTGGCGAGGTCGAGGTGTGGGACCGGACGAAATCAGCATTGCAGATTTCCGGCTTGGTTGCCGAATCTCAGGCGCTTTATGCGTTGGAGACCATGCAAGTCGAAGCGGAGACACCGAAATATGCGCCGAGCGTGACCCATTTCGCAGTCGTATGACCCAGTGAGGAGGTTTCATGGGGTTCTTTTCCAGATGGCTCAAGAAAAGCCCGGTATCCGTGGCCCAGAAGTTCTCCGAATCGCCAGTGAACATTTCACAGGTGGCGCAGATTCCAATCGACTGGTTCGGCACTGGCGTTTATGATCGTGAGGCTGCGGTGCGTACCGTCATCGACCATATCGCGCGGAATATCGCCAGCATGCCGTTCAAGGTCTACACTCGCCAACCTGACGGTGACCGCGTGGAGGACACCACAAGCCCGTTGGCGCAATTGATGGCAAAGCCGAGTGTGCTTCCTGGCATGACACGCTACCGATTCTTCTACTCGCTGCTCTGCGATGGTCTGCTCAATGATCGTTGGCTCTGCCTGCTCGATGCCGACAAGAAGACCGGCAGATTGTGGCTGCGGCGTATTCCGGTGCAGAATTTCACTCTTTCTGGCAACACTCTTGATGAGATCACCGGCGTGCAGATCAGTACCGGACAGCCGGAAGGAAGCCAGTATTTCAAACTGCCAGACCCGCAGATTCTGCTGGATGTGGGCTATAGCACGTCCGGCATCGGCGGTTCTCCCGTGTCTGGCACTCTCGCCCCGCTTCTGGCGGAGGCGCGTGAGATGGCCGAATATCGTCGTGCGATTGCCAAGAACGGCGGTCAGATTCCGGCGTACATCTCCCGTCCGAAGGAGATGCCGTGGCCCTCGCAGGAGGCGCAGGACGAATTCGTGCAGGGCATGCGCAATTACAAGTCCGGCGGGAATCTTGCCGGTGGCTGGCCGCTGCTTAACGACGGCATGGAAATCAAGACCGTGGACGCCTTCAAACCGATCGACATGCAGGACATCGACGCGAGGAACAAGATTCGCATAGACGTGGCCAACGCCTTCCATATCGCGCCGGAGAATCTTGGCTTTCGCAGTGGCACGAATTCCAACATCGCTTCCTTCAAGGAGCAGATGTGGAATGTGGAATTGATGCCGTACATCGTGGCTTTCGAACAGTCGCTCAATCTGCTTCTGCCAGACGCGCTCGGCCAGCCGGACGCCTACATCGAAGCGAATGTGGATGCGAAGCTGCGCGGCACGTTCTCCGAGCAGTATCAGGCGCTCAGCACGGCCACTGGGCGCAGTTTCATGACCACGAACGAGGCACGGCGCATCCTCAACTATCCAAAGCTTGATGGTGGCGACGAATTGGTGACGCCATTGAATGTGGCAACCGGCGGGCAGCCCAGCCCGCAGGACGGCGGCAGGACGCAGAACGCGCAACAGAACAATCTAGTGAACGGAGAAGGACAGTGAATCTCAAACAGCTCAGATTCAACGTGAAATCCTTGGACGATTCCGCAGGCGAAGGCGTGTTCAGCGGATACGCCAGCACTTTCGGCAACAAGGACCTGCAGGGCGACGTGATCGCCAAGGGCGCTTTCGCGGAGACCCTGGAAAAGGACTACGACGGCGGAACAGGCATACCGATCCATTGGAACCATCAGGACGGCAAGCCGACCGACATCATCGGACGCACCTTGAGCGCCGTCGAGGACGAGAAGGGCCTGCTCATCTCGGCCCAGCTCGATATCGAGGATAATCCGACCGCCCAGCAGGCTTACGACCTGCTCAAGGATGGCAGGGTTCATCAGATGAGCATCGGCTTCGTGCCGACGAAGACCGCTTGGATCACGGAAAAGGGCGACGGCCCGTGGGGCGGCCATTCCGAATTCCAGCAGATCAAGCTTTTCGAGATCAGCGTGGTGCCGGTGGCCGCGAACCAGCAGGCCGAGATCCTGGCCGTCAAGTCAGGTCGCGCCATCAGCTCCGCCAACGAGGAGAAGCTTCGTGCCGCATTGGCGTCGCTGAACGAGGCGCTGGAAGGCATCGATTCCGACAATTCCAACACTTCCGACGAAGATAAGCCGGATGATTCCAAGACCGGCGAGCAACAGGATAAGAAGCTTGCCCCTGATAAGGGTAGGGACGCGGAGGCCGAGAAGGCCGAGCGTCTGAATGTAATCAAATCCGCCCGTGAACTGGTCACTGGCGGCAAGGACAACAAGGAGACCAAATGAGTTTCAATGATCGTCTCGCCAAGACCAAGGCCGCCATCGAAGCGGTGCTGGACAAGGGCGAGGATAATCTCACCGCTTCCGACATCGAGAAGCTGAAGGGGCTGAACGCCGAAGCGCACGAATTGCAGGATTCCATCGAAACGTTGGATGCAGTGCATAAGCGTTTCGCGGGATTGACCGACAATTTGGCGGACACCCAGAAGAGCGGAGCCGCATCTGGCGAATCTCTTGGCGATTTCGTCGTGAAGAACATCGGCGAACAGCTGGCGAAGATAAAGGGAGTTTCGGGAGCGTCAATCGCAGCACCGGAATGGGCTCCGCACCGCAAAGCCAACACTGACACGCAGGTCACCGGCGGACCGTCCGGCGTGTACGGCTCCCTGCTGACCTACGTGGACCCGAACTTCGTCCAGGCTTACCGCCGTCCGACCATCACCAACCTATTCGGTATCGGCGCGATGAGCGGACAGGCCATCACCTACTACGTGGAAGGCGAAAAGGAAGGCGATTTCGAAACCGTCGGCGAAGGCGAGAAATTCAGCCAGATCCATTACGCCGACGCGACAGAGCACACCGACGCATTATCCACAATCGCTGGATTCATCAAGGAATCCAACGATATGATCACCGACCTCGAATTCCTGAAGTCCGACATCGATGGACGCCTGCTCTACGACTTGAGCATCGTCGAGGAGAAGCAGCTGCTCAACGGCGACGGCACCGGCAAGAACATCAAGGGCCTGCTGAATCGTGAAGGAATCCAGTCATACACCGCTACCGACGCCGGCAATGACGTTGCCGTACTGCACGCGCAGTCGATGATCTCCACCACGACCGGCATGATGCCGGATGCCCTTGTCATCAATCCGACAGACTATGAGGCCATTCGATTGAAGAAGGACAATGATGGCAATTTCATCGGCGGCGGACCGTTCTACGGCGTGAATGGCGGCGCGCTGACCATCACTCCGCGCCTCTGGGGTCTGGACACCGTGGTGACTCCCGCTGTCGACGCCGGCACAGCCATCGTCGGCTCCTTTAAGGGCGCTGCCACCTTCTATCGCAAGGGCGGCGTGACGGTCGAGGCCACCAATTCCAATGACACCGACTTCATCTCCGATCTGGTGACCATTCGCGCCAAGGAACGTGTGGCTTTGGCCGTGCGCAAGCCGAAGGCTTTCGTCAAGCTGACCCTTAAGTAAGGAGACGTGATATGGCTCGACAGTTTCGAGTGATTCCAGCCTCGGCGGCGAAACTTGACCCGAATGCCAACGTGGCCGATGTGGTCTTCGTCGGGGCCAACGGCAAGCCGACCGATATTGGCAGCGCTGCAGTGAAGCCTGCAACGCATGTGGCTTTGGCCGCCGGCGCCACACCAACCAAGAGCGAATTCGACGCCCTGGTCAATTCTCTGATTGCGGCTGGCCTGATGGCTGCAGAGTAAGCGTGGGGGTCGGCATGAGTGATGTGAATGTGGTTCCTGACATGATTGCCGACCCTTCGGCTTTCGAGGATGACGCCGCCTTCCGGCTCAGGGCCGCGCAGGCGGCCATCCGCCGCGAGTGTGGTTGGCATGTCATGCCGAACGCGGCCTTGACGGGAACGCTGAACACTCGCGGTGGCACGGTGATTCGATTGCCCGCACGTCATGTGACGAGCATTGAATCATTGACCGACCGTCAGGGCAATCCACTGGCCTACGCCTATGACCCTGAGACGGGTCTTGTGGAGTCGCTTTCCGGTGGCTTCCCGGCCGGCGTTGCGGCCATCCGCTACGCGATCCATGCCGGCTATGATGATGCGCCGGACGTGCAGCAGGTGCTCATCAGTGCCGCGAAGCGAGCGGGCATGAGTCCGGTCGGGCTCGTCACTTCGCAGTCCACGAACGGCTCCAGCGCGAGTTTCGACGTGGTGTCGCTCATGCAGGCGGAGAAGGACAAGCTCAAGCCCTACAGGCTTGGAGGATTGCCATGAGCCTGCTTGACGACATGAATGCCGGTGGCGGCGGATGGCGTATGCCGGGCGCCACCAAATGGCGGCGACTGCGTGCGAGGAAAGTCGATGACACGTATTCCGGCGAGCAGGCTGGCGAGGACTGGTCCAATCCGGAAACTTTGGATTTCACCGGCGCTCTCGCCAGCTCCAGCAGCACGCGCACGCCCGACGGTCTGCGCGAGCAGACCACGAGCACGGCTTACCTCACGTCTCCAGATCCGACTCTCGACATCATGCCGGGTGACAGGATTCAAGCATTGCCGGATGACGGCAGATGCTGGGAGGTGTCCGGCTATCCGTCGCGTGACGTGAACGCTTTCACGTCGTGGCAGCCGACGGTCGAGATTCCACTATCCGAGTACAGGGGGTGACGTGATGGGTGTGATGGTCAAATTCAACGACCGCTATTTCGACGAATTGATGAATTCGGCTGGCGTCAAGGCCATGACCCGTCGTGCCGCCGAGAAGACGCTCGCATATGCGCAATCTCATGCTCCGGTTGATACGGGAGCGTATCGCGATGGCCTCCAGATCGAGGAGGTCAAGCATGCGCATCGAACCACATGCATGGTGGTCGGCACTGATCCGAAGACCCTGCTCGTGGAATCGAAGACGGGCAATCTCCGCAAGGCGTTGAAGGCAGGCAAGTCGTGACCATGGTCTTGCCACCGGATCTTGAGCTTTGGCTGTGCTCGTATCTGCGCGCACGGTTGAAATCGTCTTTCCCGACAATCATCGTTTCGAATCGTGAGCCGGACGATTACGACGGCTCGCGGCCGCTCGTCGTGGTGCGTGATGATGGCGGATCGCAGTCGAATCGCGTGCTCTTCGATAGGAGCGTCGGCGTGACCGTGCGTTATGGGGCTCGTGCCGCTCCGAAATCCTGCCGTGACTTGGCGGCACGGATCTACGGTTTGCTCACCGACCCGGCGATTTGCTCGCTTGATGGTTCTCCGATCGCGGCAATCGAAGAGGACGGGTGCAATGGTCCGTATTTCGTGGCCGAGGACGCGAATATCGCCAGATGCTATCTGACTCTCGAATTCTCCATTATTGGGGAATTCCAATAATTCAATATTTTTTAAGGCGTTGAAACCAAGTGTTTCAGCGCCTTTTTGTTTGAAAGGACAAAAATATGGCAGCTGATTCAGCAGGTAATGACCTTAGCGCCGCGAAGATCGTGGTTACAAGCGCCTACCGTTTCGCACCCTATGACGCGACTCAGAAGCTGACCTCTGATCTCATCGCGCCGACCGTGGCCGATGTGAAGACCGGCTTGGACAAGATTTTCAGCAAAGGCGGTTTCGTCGGCCTCATCACCGAGGATGGCGCACCGCAGCCCGGCCGCGACGCCGATGATGCGATTAAGTTCCATCAGCCTGGCTACAGCGTTAATGGCACGGCTTCGCTGACCGAACAGTTCACGGTGGCCGAGGATAACAGCATCACGCGCCAGATGACCATCGGAACGCCGGACACCAATGGCGTCTATCACGTGACCGATGTGATCCAGGATGGCAAGTGGTTTTGTTATAAGGAGACCGTTTTCAAGAACGGCACGCACCGCCGTCGTCTAGGTGTCGTGAATCTGACCGGCAACGAGCAGGGTCAGGAGACCTCCGGCAAGAACACCGGTGACGCTTGGACCATCGAATGGATTCAGGATGACGTCTGCGATTCCGGCAGCAGCAAGTATTTGGAGTCCTTCGTGACTCCGACTGTTTCATCCGATTCTCATACCGGCGATCATCAGACTGATGATTCCGAGTCTCAGCCGGTCGCCGACTGACATTGATTCTTCCCAGCATGTGTTTCTTTCTTCCTTTCTTCGCATGTGCTGGGATTCTTCCTCTTCATTCATGAACGTAAAGGAATTTTTACAGTCGTTTGAAAGAAGGAAGAAATGACCAAGAACGTGATGCCCTCAGCCGCCGATTTCGAAGCCTGGACTCAGGAGGATGAGGACAAGGCGCTTGAGGCTGTCGCCGCGCAGATGGACGTGAAGCATCTCATCAAGGACGGCTCCGTATGGTTTTTGGCACCGCATGGCCACATTTACAAGCTGCCTTTGGCGCTGTCGATTGATGATTTCGTGAAGCTGTCCGACATTAAGTCGGATGTCGAGCAGATTCAGACGTTGAAGGACATGCTGACTGCTTTCGCCGGTGAGGATGCGGCCAAGGAGCTGGCGAAGGAGCCGGTCATGGTGCCTATGAACATCCTCAACGCTTATGGCGAAATCATTGCCAAGGTGCAGGGCGCTGATTTGGGAAAATCGTCGGCTTCTGCCAGCTCCTTCGAGGGGAAGACGGCGACCGAATAAGGGCTGATTTCGCGGCGCGTGGATGGAGTCTGCAGGCCGATCTGGGCGGCAGGCTCCGCTATGCGGACGCGATTGCCTTGTGGGAGAGCCTTTCGGCTGATCCGTCGACGTATTGCGGCATGTCTGCCGTGCATATGGTGCTGCCGATGGACGCGACGGCCATCATCACCGCGATTCAGGCCGGTGGCACGTCGATTCTTGGCGACCTCGCGCCCGAAAAAGCTGGGGAAAGGCACGTCGAAGTGACCGATGAGGAGCGTCGTGCGGCTTTGGAGTCGATGAGCAGCATCTTCGGCTTCAAAAAGACAAGTGAATAGAGGAGGCTGTCATGGCTGGCGGTAGCGAGCTGGGTTCCGCTCATGTGAGCATTTTCCCGCAGATGAAGGGCTTCCGCCAGAACGTGGCGAAAGAAACCGGCAAGGCAGTCTCCGACCTGAAAAACGCCTTTTCCAAAGGGTTTAACGGGGTGCAGCAGGGCAAGCAGATCGGCAGCGCCTTCAAAAACGGGTTCAGCAGTGGTGCCGCCGAATTGAATTCCGATGCTTTGAAATCCTTTAAGAAGGATGTGGCGCAGGCGAGTCAGAAGAATACTGACGCGCTGCTGAAATACAAGGCCGCGTCCGTGCAGGTGCAGGCAGCTCAGGAGAAGCTGAACGCGGCCACGCAAAAATATGGTGCTGACAGCACGCAGGCTCAGGCTGCGGCCATCAAATTGGAGCAGGCGCAGATCCGGCAGAAGGCGGCGTCTGACAATCTCAAGGCGGCGTCTGACAATCTCAGGGCTGCGCATGGACGGCTCAAGGATCTTGAGACGCAATTGGCGTCCGAAGCGGACAAGTCCAGGAACGTTTTCTCCCGCATGGCGTCGGGATTCGTCTCGGCGGGACGGCAGATCGCAGGCACGATTCCAGGCGTGAATTCCGCGATGCGGAAGATCGGCACGACGGCTGGCGAGGTCACGTCGTCCATCAAGAGCAAGTTTTCGGCCGTGTGGAACGCGCTGCCGGAGGGTGCGCGTAATGCGGCGACGAAAGCCGGCAGCGCCTTGCATTCCGGGTTGAGCAAGGCGTCCGGCTTCGCGTCGAAGGCCGTGTCCGGTATCGGCAACGCCGCGAAGGGCATGGCCACCGTCGTGTCCGGAGCCGCTACTGCCGCCGCCGGATATTTGGTGAATTTCGGTAAGCAGTCCGTCGCTGCGGCGCTCAAGGCCGGTGAGGTGACCGCGAAATTCCAACAGGTCGCCAAGAACAACAATTGGACGGACGAGGAGCAGAAGTCGCTGCTCAGCCTGAACAAGACGCTTGGCCAGACCGGCGTCATATCCGGCGGCACGTTGAAGGCCGCTCAGGCGCAGCTCGGCACTTTCGCGCTGACGGCGGATCAGGTCAAGACTTTGACGCCCGCTTTGGCGGACATGATCGCCAACAACAAGGGTTACAACGCGACGGCGCAGGATGGCGTGCAGATAGCGAATCTGCTCGGCAAGGTCATGACCGGCAGCGCCACGGCACTGTCGAAATATGGCGTGACCATGACCGACGCGCAGAAGAAAGTCCTCCAGGAAGGCAGTGCGTCCGAAAAGGCAGCCATGGCCGCGCAGGTGTTGGAAGCCAACTTCGGTGGCATCAACAAGGCCTTGGCGCAGACCCCGCAGGGCAAGATGACCATTCTCCAGCATGAGATCGCCGGGCTGAAGACTTCGGTCGGCAATGATCTCATCGCTGCTTTCGGTGGTGTCGGCGGTGCGGTCATCAAGATGGTGCAGGCCGTCGAACCGCTCATCACCGCGCTGTTCGACAAGATTGCTCAGCTGGCGCAGAAGATCGGACCGCCGCTGGAGAAGGTGTTCGGTGTGGTCGCCGACAAGATCGGCAAAATCGATTTCAATGGCTTCGCGGGTCAATTGTCCGGCTTGTCCGGTCCCATCGCCGTCGTGACCGGCTTGCTTGGCGCGGCTGGGCTCGGCGGCGTTTTGAGCGGGTTGAAGGGCGTGCCGGTGATTGGCGGCCTTTTGTCGAAGTTCGGTGGAGTGCTGAGTGGTCTTGGTGGGCCTATCACCTTGTTGATTGGCGCTCTGGTCGGATTGATTGCCACGAGCCCGCAATTGCGCGCGCAGTTCGGCGACGTGCTGAAAAACGTTTTAGCCAGCCTGCAGCAGGCATTCCAAATGCTGCAGCCGTCGATTCAGGCGCTCATGACGGCCTTGGGCCAATTGGCCGCCGCCGTTATGCCGGTGATCACGAATGTGATCGGTCAGATAATCCCGCTGCTGACGCCGATAATCACCACCTTGGTGAGCGTTTTGGTGCCGGTGATCCAAGGCGTTCTGACCGTGGTGACCTCCGTGATCACGGCGATCACTCCGGCCATCCAAGGCATCCAGCCTATCGTCATTACCGTGATCAATGAGGTCATGGCCGTGATTCAGGCGCTCATGCCGGTGATTCAGGCTCTCGCGCCATTGGTGTCCACCATCATTTCCACGATCGTCGGTTTCATCGTCTCGACGCTTCTGCCGACCGTGCAGGCCATGCTGCCGTTCATCCAGGGCGTCATCAACGGGATCGCTTCGGTCGTCAGCGGCATTGTCAATGTGATCCAGGGCGTCATCAACATGGTGACTGGTATCATCAACGGCAATTGGTCGCAGGCGTGGAATGGATTCAGGCAGATCGTGCATGGTACCGTGCAGGGCGTGCTTGGCTTCCTTGGCGGCATCGGCAGCGCCATCATGGGCTGCTTCGCCGGTGCTGGCGCGTGGCTGTGGAACGCTGGCGCGAGCATCATCAATGGTCTGCTCAATGGACTGAGATCCGCATTCGGCAGAGTGAAGAGCTTTGTGAGCGGCATCGGCGATTGGATCGTCAGACACAAGGGTCCGCTCAGCTACGACAAGGTGATGCTTAAGCCTGCCGGCTTGGCGATCATGCAGGGCTTTGACAAGTCATTGCGGCAGGGCTGGAAGGACGTGCAGCGCACTGTCAATGGAATGAACGCGCAGATCAACGGCGGCTTCGACGTGGATGCGTCGAAGTCGGGGCGCGCGAATCTCAATGCTGGCGGTGGTGGCAACACTTTCGTCACGCAGACTTTTAATTATCCGGCGATTTCGCCGACGTCGATAAGCACGCAGCAGAAATTGCAGACGGCTGCGATGCCGCAATGGTGACACACAAGCGAAAAGGGTGGTGCAATGATTCTCACGGATTATCTCATCAATGGTCAGCAGCTGACCGGTGAGCATTCGAACCTGATAGTCGGCACCACCCATTTCACGAGCATCAGCCCACGTATCAATTCCGTGACCGTGAACGGCCGGAACGGCGTCATGCTTCCGGCTGGTCCGGTGGCTTTCGACGCGCCGGAAATCACGTTGAAATTCATTACGGATGGCAGTGGTGCGGATACTTTGATGCATCGCTTTTATCGTCTCTGCCGCCTCGCGTCCGAGTTGACTCGTGTGGAGCGTGACGTGTCCACCGGTCTGGCGCGCCGCATGACCGCTAACGCGGTGTGCACGTCATGTCAGCCGGACGGTGACGAAATACCGTGGAATGACCACCGTGCCGCCACGGCTGTCTTTCAACTGCCTGACGTGTTTTGGCAGGGTGATTGGCAGACTGCCACGCTTCCAGCTGCGGGCGGCGTATTCCTTCACGGCGAGGCCAAGCCCGGCAGTGAGGGGTGGTATTCTAATGCTCCGCTGCTTAATCTCATCCTCCGTTTTTCTAACGTGTCGTCCGTGACTGTGTCCGACCCGGTGACCGGCACGGATATTAAGTGGAGCGGGCCGAATACGTCGAATCTTTATCTTGATGCCGGTAATCGTCGCGCGTGGACCGCAGGTGGCAATAACGCTTGGACTGGTGGCACTGATGTGACTGCTGGCATTGATTGGACGAGCGAACCGTTGCAGGTGTGGCCTGCCGCCGATTCCGGCAGCTACGCGCTGCAGGTCAAACAGTCCAGTACGTCTGCGGTGACGTGCCGTTTCAGACCTTCTTGGGAGTGATTATGGCTAAATCTTTGCATGCTCGTCTCGTGGCCTACAGGCCTTTCGGCGCGAGAATCGGAGTATTGGCGGAGCCGGTGAGCTTCAGCGCTTCGATGCTGCACAATGACGATGGCGCGATCAGCATCGAATACTCCATGCTTTCCGGCGACGCGCAGGCATTCGACCGAGAGCTTGCCGATGGCCTCGAAGTGGCCGTGGAGGTATCGGACGGCACAGGCTATCGTGAGCCGGACAACGCGCGCTACGTCATCACTGGCCGTAGCGGCAAGACCGATGACCGGACTCGCACCGTCACCTACAGTGGCCAGTCGATAAGCTGGCTCCTGAGCAAGGCGGAGAACAACGATTCCAGCCATCTGCTCGCGGACGGCGACAATAAGGGTAAGAGGCCCTTCTATTCAGCCAATCCGGGCACGATACTGAAGACACTTTTGGATGAGAACAGGCAGCGCGGTGGCGTGGCAACAGGCCTGTCACTCGGCTTCGACACGGCCAAAGATTCGAATGGTGATGCCTGGAATAAAAAATACACTTTGTATTATTCGCTTGGCGCGGATCTGCAGACCATCCTGAGCTCTCTCGTCAATGGCGGCGGATGCGACTGGCGCACCACCGGTAGGACGCTCAAAATGTGGAATGCGGATAGCGCCGCCTTGAGCCGCGACCTGAGCAAGAGCGTCATCCTGCAATTGGCCCGTGACATTGGCGAGGCTCCATACGAGGAATCCATCGCGGATCTGGCCAGCACAATCCTCGTCGAGGGTGACAATAATCTGCTTTTCCGCATGGATAATCCGAGTGCCCCGACGCCATGGGGCAAGTGGGAAAGCTACAGCAGCCAAGGCGGCGTATCCGATAAGGACACCGCTCAAGCATTTATGCAGTCCACTTTGGATGACGCGGCGAGGGTGAGAGGCCAGTACACGCGCAATCTCATCGTCAATGACGTGGATAGTCTGCCGCTCGTCGACTATCATGTCGGCGACTGGATTACCGCGCCCACCGTCACTCACGGCGAGAAGGTGCGCGTGCAGGAGATCGACCTGAGCATGCGCCAGGGCGAGGGACTATCCGCCAGCCTCGCACTGAACGACATCAAGTACGACGCTTCCGTGCGTCAGGCGAAGAAGATCAAGGGCATCACGGGCGGTGCGGCATTGGCTGGCAGTGAGAGCGGTACGACCGCATCGTCCGACCGTGACCATCGCGTGCCGAAAGCCCCTCTCGGATTGATTGTGCAGACCGACGCATATATAGGCTCGGATGGCTATGCGCATGGTCTGGCCACAGCCTCGTGGAGCGCGGTCACGCAGGCCACGAACGACACGTCAATCGAAATCTCCACCTATACGGTCGAGTGGAAGTTGCATAAGGATGGCGCGACCTGGCATTCCGCCGGCACGACCGATAAGACGCAGCTTGGATTCGGCGGCTTGGACTGTGGCACACAAATCGAGGTCAGGGTCAGGGCTGTGCCAACGTACTCTGACAAGATCGGCGAATGGTCTGAGGTTTCCGTGGTCACGGTCGAATCTGACACGACTCCATGCTCCGTGCCATCGAAGCCGGTCCTGTCGTCCGAATTGGGCGTGGTCACCATCCACTGGGATGGCAGGACTGCAGCCGGCACGTCGATGGAATCGGATTTCGACCATATCGAGGTCGGTGAGGGTGCGACGGCATCCAGTATGAAGGTTGTGTCCGCGACGCAAGCCGGTCAGGGAGACTACATCGTCACCGGCCTGAGCATAAGCAGCCAGCACAGTTACGCGCTACGCTCAGTGGACCATGCCGGCAACAAGTCCGGCTGGTCGTCCATCGCCTCGGTGACCGTGGCCAGTGCCGTCCCGCAGGAGACCTTGGATTCCATCAATCAGGGCATCGCCAAGGCCGAGGCCGAGGCGAAAGCCGCGAAGACCACCGCCGACGGAAAAAACAAGGTGTTCACCCAGGCTACGGAGCCTGCGCATGCCGGATTGACAAATGGCGACCTGTGGCAGAAGCTCGACTCCAGCGGACACATCTCCTCCGTCAACGTCTGGAACGGCACGAAATTCACGGCCTGCGGCCTCGTGGCCGACAGTCTGCTCGTCCCAGGAAGCGTCAACGGATCCGTGCTCATCAAGGACGGCACGGTCGAAGCGAAGAACATCAAAATCGGCAATGGCGAGATTCTGACCGAACTTCTGAAAGCTCGGAAAATCGTCACCGACGACGTGGAGGCCGGACAGTTCAAAGGTTACGTCTTCACCGGCGCGATATTCCAAAGCTCCGAGGCTGAGAACACCGGCATGAAGCTCAACAGCCACTCGTTGCGGATGTGGGATTCGGCCCATAACCAGACCGTCTATTTGGACGGCGAAGGCAAGTCGAATCTGCTGACCGGCACGTTCCAGACCCGCACGAGCGGGCATAGGGTGCGCATCAGCCCGGACTATCAGTCGTACGCAATCGGCGGTTCGGAGACTTTTACCGGTGACGGATTGGAATTCCCGGCCTACAAAGGCAATTCAGCCTATTACTCTTTTCCGGCCATTGCTTCTGTCATCCAGTCGAATCAGGTCGGCGCGATGGGCGAACTGGACTTGTGGAGCGGACACATCGCTAAGAACGATCCCGCCGCCTTCATGCGGCTGGTATCCAAACCACGCGAGCGTGGCGGCACTGGTGCCCAAGGCATCAAATCTGAGGTGTTTGCCACGGCCAACACGGATTACGACGAGCCCGACGCGAGCAAAAAAAGCAGCGCATCCCTCACTCTGTCCGGTGATAGTCAGAACGGCTCGAATGTCTGGCTCGAAGCCGTAGACGGGGGCGGGTCGGTCGGAATCGGCGCGAACATCCACACTGGATACGTGTACCTTGGCGGCTACCTTGGCGGCATCACAAACCGCCACACTTTCCAAAGCACTAATTGGCGAATCTATCAGAACGCGTCACTGCCTGCGGATTACACGATCCCGCAGACCACATGGTCTTGGACTCCGGCGAAATACGGACGCTACTACGGCGTCTGCAATTCCGACCTTAATTGGGGGTCGATCTTCATGCACGTGTGCAACACCGGCGGCGCCGGGTCTTTGCAGGTCATGGGATACAACGCCGGAAGCGGAACCTTCAAGGGCGACATGTATGTCAACGCTTTCGCGTGGCTCGTCAAATAAGGGGGGCATGTTTTGCAAACTGTTTTCGAGGGCGGGAACCTCATCGTCAGAGCGGAAACGGAAGGCGAGCGGGGGCTTGTGTGCGGCATGGACGCTATCGCCGCATGGCGGGCGCTGCTCGGCACGACGAGCGTCACCGAAACCTGCGCGGCCATGATGCAGGCAAGGGAATCGGACGGCTCGTACGATCCGCAGACAGGACGTAACGCGTACACGACCGCCTATGAGGGCTTGGAGGCGGCCTTGTCGGATACCGCGGCGGAATCCGTGTCCATGATGTCCGACAGTGGCGAGGTGCAGGACGATCCGATGACGGCCGCCCGCAACCGGACTCGGACGGCTTTGGGACTGCCACCGATCACCAACGACGCGGACGCGGCCGTCCAGACGGCCATGCTGTCGGGTGAAGCGGACGATGCGACGCCGACCACCGGCATCGATACGGATTGCGTGGACGCCAAGGCTATCGGAAGGCTTTTCGACACCGACGAAATGCGTGCTGACTTGGAGGAATGCGAGGAGCGATTCTTCGCGTCGCTCATGCCATCGACGGCGAAGGAGGGATGATGCAGCAGATTCCTGCTGACGCGAACGAAGTGGTCGACCAGCTTTCCATGCAGGTCGGCCAATTTTCCAAGGAGATTGCGATTTTGAAAAGTCAATTGTCGGCGGCGATGAAACTGATTCCAGCCGACGTGCTCGAAGCCATGGGCAAGGAGGAACATTGACGAGGATACGATTTCGTTTCCGCGAGCCGGACGGTCTGACTGACGGAGGCTCATCTCCACGTGGACTGGTGGTCTGCTCTCCGACGAGCCGCGTCGTCCAAAAGGATGAGAGCATCATGCTGCCGCTGCCGTTCGTGGCGCGTCTTCCGGACGACGGGAGCGATCTGCTCGTTTCGTTGCAGCCGACCGGCAGGGACTGGTGTTGGACCATCCGCGAGCAGGTCGAAGGTTACACTCACGTGCGGCGCGTGATCGTGCCGGACAGCGTGCAGACGTTGGATTACGCGACGCTTGGCGAGGCGTCGTGGGCTTCGTCCGCCATGCCGGGCGGTCTCGTGCACAGTATGCGAGTGTATTCCGGCGTTATCATGTTGGACGCGCATGTGCCCGCCACCGAATTGAAACCGTCCGATAACGTGACGGTCGGCGACACGTGCGTGGATTCGACGGGCAGGGTGTGGATGATCACCGGTCTTGTCGATTCGGACGTGGTGTTCGGCGTGGACACCGGGGTGACGCTCGGCGGCAAGGGCGAGCGTGGCGCGAGTTTCCTCAGCGGCATGGGCAGGCCGTCCGACCTGACGCAAGGCATCGTCGGCGATACTTACATCGACCTTGAGACGGGCGACGTGTATCAGCTCCGGCTCTGAATTTTCTCACATCTCACATCTCATAAAATAATTCGATTTCCACAAGGAGGAATTGCGAAAATGGCATGGACTGCGACAGGCGGCAACCTGAAAGGGCCCAAGGGCGATCCGGGTACGAATGGCGCGAAGGGGGATGCGGGCACGAGCCTGCACGTCGCCAACATCACCGTCTCAAGCAACAGCGACGTGGCGACGAGCGTGCTCTCGCCATCCGCGCCGATGACGGTAGGAGATCTGATCTCCGACAACAATGGAAGCCTGTACACGATCACTTCCATCGTCAGCGACACGACCGTGCACGTGTCCAACGTGATCGGAGGCGTGAGCTTCAAGGGGCCGCAGGGCGAGAAGGGCACGGACGGAGCGCCCGGCAAGGACGGTACCGGCGTCACCATCCTCGGCTCGTACGATTCCCTCGAAGCGTTGAAGGCCGAACACGCGACGGGCAATGCAGGCGACGCCTACCTTATTAAAGGCGCCCTGTACGTGTGGGATACGGTCGGCACGGACTGGAAGAATGTCGGCACCATCCAGGGGCCGAAGGGCGATAAGGGCGAACCCGGCACCAATGGCAAGGACGGCACGAACGGCACGAACGGTCTCGGCTGGACCTACGGCCACGGCGTTCCGACATCGACCGGCCAGCCGGTCGGCTCACTCTATCTTGACCTCGATACCGGCAACGTGTACGCCTTCAACGCCTAGGAGGGGTGGAATATGACATGGTCCAATGTCGGGAATTTGAAAGGACCCAAAGGCGACATGGGCGAGACCTCCGACGGTATTCCGCAGGGAGCGATCGTCTTAGCCTACAATGCCAGTCCAACGTACAAGGCACTGCAGAAAAGCAACGAATGGATCGAATCTGGGAATTTCACCATCGGAATAAACCGGCCAGCCTATGATAGCAGCGGTAATCTGACGCCGAATGGTACCGGTTCAGGACAACGTCAGCTCGTCCTGTTCGCCAAGGCATATACCGAAACCGTAGATGTCTTCATTGGTGATTCGACCACTGCGATTTGGGATACGGCACCTGTGGATAAAAACTGGACGACTCTGATCGCAAATGCTGACGGCGTGGGGAGCGTCAATGTCGCGGTCAACGGCGCCGGGTTCCAGAACGCTGCGGACGAAAAGCATGCATTCCCCGATCAGGTCACGACTGCCATCGGCAAGACGCAGGGGAGGACAGTCCGTCGAGTTTTCCTAGTTGGGATCTGGAATGACGAACCCTACATCAGATCAGATTTTGATACTGAGAAATCCGTCATGACAAAGACTGCCATCATGATCAAATCCGCATGGCCCGGAGCGCAGCTGATATACATTCCTGAGATTGCACCACAGACACCATATTCTAAAGATCAGGTCAAAAAATTTAGCCAAATCATCGATCAGGTGTACACGCTGTTCGAAGAAAATGGGTTCAACATCCCCCACGACTGGTTCGACTGGCTGCCGGACGGCGAGACAAATGGATATATGCACGATAACATCCATCCTAACGCCAAGGGTATGAACGTCGCCGCACACAAAATCCGTGAATGGGTCAACACGCTTTCGGGACCGAGAATCGACGGCGAGATTCCGGCATGGAGCGAATGATTTTCATGGCATGCCGGATTGCCACTCACGTTCGCCGAAAAATATTTGGAGAACAATCAATGACGCATCTCATTCTCGCAATCGTAGCGTACCTGCTGTTGCTCGCGCTCGTCATCGCGTTCAACTATGGCGCGCACAGGCATTGATTTTTCGTACCGTTTTTCAAGGCCATCCCATTTCGGGATGGCCTTTTCTATTGCCCTAAGGAGAGGTAATGTGCTGCAAAATTTTCTAGCCGGTTTCGGGGGAGTGGGCGGCGCGTGCGCGCTCATCACGCTCGGGCTTAAAGTCTGGCCGGGCGCGTTGGACTCGCTGGCAACCGGCCTGTACTCGCACGTGCAGCCGGAACGCCTGCCCTATGATTCGCCGCTCTCGCAGCATTTCGCCAAAACCAGAATGCTCGGAGAACGCACCGAGAAATTCGACGACCGCATGGACGAGTTGTGCCGCGACACGATCAAAAACACGATCATCAGCCTGATCTACGGCGACCAGTCGCACGACCATTCGGAGGCCGTCAGATACGAATTGACGAAGCTTGAGAAATTGGACGCGCAATGCTGGATCGTCAACGCCGCCGAAAAATACTTGGAGGACAGGCAATGACGGCCAGCATGCTCGCTTTGACGTCCGCTGCCGCCGTGTTCGTCGCGCTGCTGCTCGCAGTGGCGTGGCTGCTGTGGCGCGGCCGCGACGTGCCGGTATGGCTCACCTGTGTCACGACGCTGCTTCTGGCCGCGTTCGCGCTCGTCTGTGTCGTCCTGCTCATGCTGCCGCTCCTGCGACTGCTGGAGATGGCCGTCATGATGTGGACGCTCGTCTTCGCGTAAAAAACCATCAAAAAGGAGGAACATATGAAATCATGGGAGAATCTGGAGGCTGACGAGAATCTCATCCTCTCCACGCACATGACCAAGGGCCGTCAGGGATGCAAGGTCGACAAGATCGTCGTGCACCACAATGCCGGCAACCTCACCGCACGCCAGATCTACGACGTGTGGCAGACCCGCGAGGCCAGCGCCCACTACCAAGTGGCCGTGGACGGCCGCGTCTCGCAGCACGTGTGGGATACCGACACTGCGTGGCATACGGGAGATTGGGCGTCCAACCTGACCAGCATCGGCGTGGAGCACGCCGACATCTCGTCCAGTCCGTGGATGCTGAGCGAGGCGACTTTGGACAACGGCGCGCACCTCGTGGCCGCATTGTGCAAGCGTTACGGCCTCGGCCGACCGCAGTGGCGCGTGAACGTGTTCCCGCACTCCGACTTCACGTCCACCAGCTGCCCGGCCAGCCTCGCGGGAGATCAGAACGCGGCCTACATGGCTCGCGCCCAGGCATGGTATGACAGGATGACCGGCGCGCCGACGTCCACCGTCCAGCCGACGCAGACTGCCACGGCATCGTCCGCCGCAAACGTGTTGCAGGGCACGTATCGTGTGGCCGTGGACGGGCTCAACGTGCGCGACCGTCCGAGCGTTTCCGGCAATGTGGTCGCCACCTATTCCAACGGCCAGACCGTCAATCTGGACCATTGGGGCACGGTCGCGGACGGCTACATCTGGGGCCGTTACACGGCGTATAGCGGAGCAGTGCGCTACATCGCGCTGGCACCAGCGGACAAGAGCACTTGGTATCTGACCAGGAAGTAAAAAAGAAAGGTGGTATTAATGGCTGAGCATGCAAAAGAGAACACTTTGGAGACTACCATCGCCAATCTCACCGACGAGCGCGAGGACGGCGCCGACAACGCGCAGCCCGACAGCGCGTACACGCCCGTATTTTCGAAGCAGGTGCGTACCGTCGTCTACGTGTTAGGCCTGATCGCTTCGTGCGTCGGCCTTGGCTTCATGACGTTCGGTGATGCGGCCGTCGGCGGCTACATTTCGACCGTGGCCGGCTTCATCGCCAGCGGTCTTGGCGTCGCCTACAATCCGCTGCGCAACGCCTGACCATGATTAATTTTCGGGTGTGAGACTCAAACTCGCGCCGGAAACTCAACATCAGGTGTGGAAAAATTTGCGGAATTATAGTATCCGTGGAATTTTTTACACCTGTTTTTTAACATGCGCCCCTCTCTCAGCATGATGCTGGGGGAGGGGCTTTTTCTTGTTATTCGGCGTGTTTGCGCGGCCTCCCTCCGCCGACCCCGCGCCCGGGCCTTGCGGCGTTCCACGCGTCGATGGTCTCCGGCAGCCAGCCGCGCGTGCGTCCGATGAGAGCGTCGGGGTCGGGCAGCCTGTAGTGACCGAGCGTGCCGGTCTTGACCCCGATCCTCTCGGCGAGCTGCGTGAAGCTGAGGTACTCAGTCGTCATCGCCGCCCCTCCTTGCCATGAGGAGCGTGGCGACGCACCATCCGCCCGACGCCAGACCGAACAGGCCGGCGACAATCGGCTTGCCGGACATGCCGGCGGCGAACGACGAGAGCGCGCAGGCGACGGCGCAGACGCAGAACAACGTGCTTGTCTTCATAGCGATCCATGAAATAGAATGGGAACCCGAAGGTTCCGGGCGGTACGAGCGCTCGGAACCTTCGATCATTTCCTATGCCTCGGCGGCTTGCGCCTGAGCGAAATGATGATCGCGGCCAGCGAGAGCACGTTGCCCACGATGGCGCTGACCGCGGTTGCGATTTCCGTCCATTTCATGCCCACCTCCTTTCCTTGGTGATATAACTATGGTAGCACTGCTACCATAATAACGCAAATCGGAAGGGTGCGGCGACACGCCTTTCCGAAGTCTGATGAAGTCCTGGAACTTGCCGCTTCCTGATGATGCAAGCGCAAACTGTGTACCGAGGTCGGAATATACTTCCACGCATGTTACGAATCCCCGTTCCCGCGCCGCCGAAGGAACCGGCGCCGTCGATCTGCTCCGACTGGGGGCGTAACAAGCTGTTCTGGGTCGTCAATGACGATGCTAAAACCCTCGATGACGCGTGGGACTGCTACGTGAGCGACCAATTCGGCTCAGGCGAACAGGCCGACTATCTGGAAAGCATGGCCAGAGCGGAATTCGAAAACCGACTAAGCAGAGCCATGGAAGGACGGCTCGTCCCGATCCTTGAGGTCAAGGACATGATCCATGCCCCAGGCGTCTACGAAATCCGATGGCCTGAATGGAAGGACGAACGAGCGCAACGCATCAGCGCACGGCTCTTCCACAAGGAACGCAGAAAGGAACGATGGATAGTCGGCGCGCGACTCATGTGCAAGAAGGGCACACGCGACGAAATCGAACTTTACGACAAACAGACGGGATTCGCAGTCCAAGCGGGGCAAATAGTGGACAGATGCCGTGACGATGGATGGACAGGCCTCACCGAATACCACCCCGATACCATAAACTGAAAACACAGCAGACGATGGAGAAAACATGAGAAAGCGTGGAACCAATTACAAGCATCTGCGCGAACGCGCGCGCAGACTCGTAGCCAACGACGACCAGCTTCTGGCTGCGCTCGCCGCCATGCGCGAAGCCAAGCACATCGATCCCGAGACCGTATCGCAACGCATCGGCGTCACGGTGACCGAGCTCGAAGCCATCGACGGAGGCACCAAAGATCCCACCATGGGCGAGATTCGCCGTTACGCGCACGCGGTCGGTGTCATCATCGAACATCGAGTCGTCGACGATGACACCGAATCTGCTGCCGATTATTCAGAGCCTGTCGCGGTGACGCATGAGTGTGGCCAGATCGAATTCAGCTATGTCATCCATAACCCGAGCTACGGGCCTATCTCTCAAATCAGCGTGATGGGCCAAAGTGCGCAGAAAACCCTACAAGTGGAGACGACTCCGGCATGAGAACCATCACATCACTTTCGAAAATATCGGAACACAGCGAAATCCACTTGGAACACATGCCGAAGCAAGCGGGCTCATACGCATTTGACTTCCAGCTGAACGTGCCGCTCACGCATGCCGACGGCGACCTAGACGGGCCTGTATGCATCGACGCAAGCCTTAAGGTGGTTTCCCGGCAAAACGATCAGCCCCAAGGGGATGGCGGCGTGTGTTTCGAAATGACGCTCAACTACCAGGCCACGTTCCAAGAAGGCCAGTCAATCGAAAGAGACGAAGAGAAACAAGCCGTATACGACGCCATCTGGCCTTACCTCTATGACAACATCAACAACACCATGAGCCAGTACCCCATACCAACAATCCCGCCGATATACAGAATCCTCTCCGGAATGGACGCAAACCGTCAATAGCAATATGGCATCGTCCGCCCCGGCGCTCGTTGGCGAGCGCCGGGGCGGACGTCACTCCGCCGGATGCTTGCGTGGCCTGCCGCCGCCGACGCCTCGGCCCGGACGGTTGGCGTTCCATTGGTCGATGGTGTCGGGGAGCCAGCCACGGGCGGAGCCCGACGATGCACGTCGGCCCCGCCTCCCTTATACTTGGCAAAGTCGGCAAACAAGGAGGCGGCATGGCCTACACGATACGCCAATACGCGACGAAAAGCGGCAAACGCTACGAAGTGCGCTACCGCAAACCGGACGGCACGCCGACCGGCAAACGCGGCTTCAAACGCAAGATGGACGCCGACGCATGGGGCGCGGCCAACGTGACCACCGCTAAAAACGTCGGAGCCTACATCGACCCGCAAGCCGGAAGACGACTCGTGGAGGACTTCTGGCATCCGTGGCTGGCCGCGAAAAAGACCAAGGCCAAGCCAAGCTACATCAAGTCATTGGAGGATGCTTGGCGCGTGCATGTCATGCCGCAATGGGGTGTGCGTGAAGTCCAGTCCATCACAAGGGGCGAGGTGCAGCGGTGGGTCACCGATTTGGCCGGCAGGCGCAGCGCGTCGGTGACTATCCGCGCCGAAAACCTCCTGCGCAACCTCTTGGAGAGGGCGAAGGAGGACAAGTGCATCCACGACAACCCATGCGACAACATCGAACTGCCGCGCAAACAGCGCAGACGACACGTGTATCTGGCAGCCGACGAACTCTCGCGTGTGGCGTTGCATTGTGGCTGGCGTGAGCCTATCGTGCTCACTCTCGGACTGTGCGGCATGCGTTGGGGCGAACTCGTCGCCCTGCGTGTGGAGGACGTTGACCTGCAACGATGCAGGCTCCATATCTGGCGTAGCATCACCAGACTGTCCAGCAAGATGGTGGAGACGGATCCGAAAACCCATGAGGGGCGCGTCGTCATGTTCCCGCAGATTCTCAGACCATTGCTTGCCAGGCAATGCAACGGACGTGGCCAGTCAGATTTTCTTTTCACGGCTCCAGGCAAGCCGTTGGACGAGCCCATGACGAACGGTTGGAATCCGACCAGGAGCGACGGATGGTTCGCGGTCGCGCTGCGCAGGGCCGGCATCGAGCGCGGGCATATGACGATCCATGACCTGCGGCATACCGCCGCGAGCCTCATGGTGCAGTCTGGCGCGAACGTCAAGACCGTGCAGCGGCAGCTCGGCCATAAGTCGGCCGCGATGACGTTGGACGTGTACGCCGACCTGTTCGACGAGGATCTGGACTACCTGTCGGAGCGCATGGGCGGTCTGCTGTTTTCGCAGGATGTGGGCAAAATGTGGGCGCAGACCGTCGAGAATGTTTCGGAAACGTTGGAATCGGTGGGGGTTGACCGTTGAACGATTGCGGGTTCGATTCCCGCTGGCGGCACCGAATGACGTTGTAAATGTGTTGCTGGATAGCACGTACGAAACAATCCGTTATTACACTGGCGGCATTGATAACC
>OAUM01000176.1_pt1 | contig 37574 bp, 19 predicted proteins | sample 1476281 | NCBI WGS metagenome assembly OAUM01 (sample SAMEA2580047, study PRJEB22360) | human gut metagenome | biome: human gut; feature: human-associated habitat; material: faeces | place: Denmark | collected 2008/2010
GGAACGATTCCTTTCCCTCATAAAATAATTTAGGAAGCAAACAAGCCTCTACATTAGCAGAACTAATTTTCTTTACTTTCATATATCTTTCGTTTGGAGGATACAAATATAGTTACTTTCTCCTAATAAGGTTCCCGAAAATCAAATAAAAACAATATATTTGCCATTAGTAATACCCTAAACAACCGAATTAGTGAGAAAAACAATCCTTTTATTTCTGCTATTTTTAAGCGTAACTGCTGTCCGTACGTTAGGACAAAATATTACTTTCAGCCATTTGACCACAGATGACGGACTTTCCCAGTTTTCCGTCAACAGCCTGTACATTGACGAACGGGGCATTATATGGATAGGTACGCGCGAAGGACTGAACCGTTATAACGGTAACGATATCAAAAGTTTCAAGCTCAAGAAGAATGATCCGAACAGTCTGTTCAGCAATACCGTACTCCGTATCACAGGTAATAAGAACGGGAAGGTTTACCTGCTTTGCACCGACGGTGTAGCCGAATTTGACATGACCACTCAACGATTCAAAACCCTACTGCAAGGCAATGTGGACGCTATCTACTACAACGAAAAACTATATATCGGAAAAAGAGAAGAAGTATTCGTTTTCAACGAGAACACGAACAACTTCGACCTTTACTACCACCTTGCCGGGAAAGACATTAACCTATCCTGCCTCCATCTGGACGAGAAGAAAAACCTGTGGATGGGAACCACCAGCAATGGTGTTTACTGCCTGTCGGACGACAAGCAACTCTCTCAGCCCATCACGAAAGGAAACATAGCCAGCATCTACGAAGACTCATCCAAAGAACTGTGGATTGGCAGCTGGGAGGAAGGGCTCTACCGTATCCGCACAAACGGCACTATCGATAACTTCCGCCACGACCCGAAGAATCCGAACAGTATATGTTCCGATTTTGTCAGAAGCTGCTGTGAAGATAATCTGGGAAATCTATGGATCGGAACTTTCCACGGCTTGAACCGCTACGACAAAAACACAGGACAGGTCCAACTTTATACCGCCAATGACAACAAACCCGACGGACTCACCCACTCTTCCATCTGGTGTATCGTGAAAGACGAACAGGGAACCCTATGGCTGGGAACTTACTTTGGCGGCGTCAACTACTTCAATCCGGAATATGAAATCTATACCCGCTATAAAGTGGGAGACACGGAGAAAGAAGGATTAAGCAGTCCCATCGTCGGCAGAATGACGGAAGACAAAGACGGTAACTTATGGATCTGTACCGAAGGCGGCGGCGTGAACGTCTACAACCGGAAAAACAATACTTATCGCTGGTACCGCCATGAAGAAGGCAGGAACAGTATCTCGCACAACAACGTCAAGGCAATCTATTACGATCGGACAGAGGAGATTATGTGGATCGGCACACACTTGGGAGGATTGAACAAACTCGACCTGCGCACCAACCGCTTTACCGTTTACCGGATGAAAGCGGGAGACCCGACCACACTGCCTTCGGACATTGTACGCGACATCGTGCCCTACGAAGACAAACTGATCATCGCCACACAAAACGGAGTCTGCCTTTTCAATCCGGCAACAGGCACCTGCGAACATCTTTTCAAGGATACCAAAGAAGGCAGAAATATCGGTATGGTGGCCAGCCTCTACATCGACAAGGACGAAACGCTATGGGTTTCCGCTACCGGAGAGGGCGTATATTCTTACCGCTTCGACACCGGCAAGCTCACCCACTATGCACACAATCCCTCCATTCCGAACACTCTCAGCAACAACAATGTCAACAACATCATGCAGGACAGCAACGGCAACCTGTGGTTCTCCACTTCCGGAAGCGGGCTCGACCGTTACCGCAAGGAGAGCAACGACTTCGAAAACTTCGATATGCAGAAAGACGGCCTATCCAGCGACTGTATCTACGAAGTATTCGAGTCGTCCATACAAAAGGGAGACTTGCTGCTGATTACCAATCAGGGATTCTCCCAGTTTGACTATCCGCAAAAGAAGTTTTACAACTACGGTACAGAAAACGGATTCCCGCTGACTGCCGTCAACGAAAACGCATTGTTCGTAACGCATGACGGAGAAGTATTTCTGGGCGGCATCCAAGGCATGATTTCTTTCTGGGAAAAGAAACTGCACTTTACGCCCAAGTCCTACAGCATCATCCTTTCCCGCCTGCTGGTCAACGGTAAGGAGATCACTGCCGGAGACGACACCGGCATCTTGGAACAGTCCATCGCCTATACACCGGAAATCAGCCTGAAAGCCGACCAATCCATGTTCAGCATAGAATACGCCACTTCCAACTTCATCCCTGCCAACAGGAATGAAATCGTCTACCGCCTCGAAGGTTTCTCCGACGAATGGAATCACACCGACCGCAAACAGACGCTTATCACTTATACCAACCTGAATCCGGGCAAATATACGCTCGTCATCAAGTCGGACGGAGACGGTATCGAAGAAGCCCGACTACTGATCCGTGTATTACCGCCTTGGTATGAGACATGGTGGGCTTATCTGATTTACACCATTTGTACCGTCAGTCTGTTATGGTATCTCATTCAGAACTACAATTCCCGCATCAAACTGCGTGAGTCACTGAAATATGAAAAGAAGCACATCGAAGACCTCGAAGCATTAAACCAATCCAAGCTGCGCTTCTTTACCAACATCTCCCACGAATTCCGCACTCCGCTGACGTTGATCGTGGGACAGGTAGAAACGCTGTTGCAAGTACAGACATTCACACCTAATATTTATCACAAGATATTGGGAATTTACAAAAACAGCCTCCAACTGCGTGAACTAATTACGGAACTGCTCGACTTCCGCAAGCAGGAACAAGGGCACATGAAAATCAAAGTCAGCCGACATAATCTGGTGAACTTCCTGTACGAGAATTATCTGTTATTCCTTGAATACGCCAGCAGCAAGCAAATCAATTTCAAGTTCAACAAGCAGTCGGATGATATTGAAGTATGGTACGACCAGAAGCAGATGCAGAAGGTAGTGAACAATCTGCTGTCCAACGCATTGAAGCATACGAAAGCGGAAGATACCATCTCCATCAACGTATCGCAGGAGGATAAATACGTCATTATCGAGATCAAAGACACGGGAACAGGCATTGCCGCCGCCGAGATCGACAAGATATTCGACCGTTTCTATCAGACCGAACGCCTCGATTCACTGAATACCGGAGCCGGCACGGGCATCGGACTGGCATTGACAAAAGGTATCATCGAACTTCATCACGGAACCATCCGTGTAGAGAGCGAACCGGGCAAGGGAAGCCGTTTTATCATTACGTTGAAATCGGGCAACCAGCACTTTACTGAGGAACAAATCATACGGGACAACGCCGACACCAACATTCAGCAACAACCGGAAACAATCGTTCCAACCGTAGAAATACTGCCCGATTCCGAATGGAAGGAGGAAGACAACAAACGCATCGAAGATGCGAAAATGCTGATAGTGGAAGACAACGAATCCATCAAGCAAATGCTGGCAGGTATCTTCGAAACGTTCTATCAGGTCACCACCGCTTCCGACGGTGTAGAGGCACTGGATATCATACAGAAAGATATGCCAAGCATCATACTGAGTGACGTTGTCATGCCACGTATGTCGGGTACGGAACTCTGCAAACAGATCAAAACGGACTTCAACACCTGTCACATCCCGGTAGTACTACTGACGGCACGCACAGCCGTGGAACACAACATTGAAGGATTAAAGATCGGCGCGGACGATTATATCACCAAGCCGTTCAATACCAATCTCCTGATCTCCCGTTGCAACAATCTGGTGAACTCACGGCGGTTGCTACAGGAGAAATTCAGCAAACAGCCACAGGCTTTTGCCCAGATGCTTGCCACTAACCCGATGGATAAAGAAATGCTGGACCGTGCCATGGCCATCATCGAACAGCACTTGGATAATACGGACTTTAACGTCAACATCTTCGCCCGTGAAATGGGGATGGCACGTACCAATCTGTTCACGAAGCTGAAAGCCGTCACCGGTCAGACACCGAACGACTTTATATTAAGTATCCGTCTCAAGAAAGGAGCCGTCATGCTGCGGAACAATCCGGAGCTGAACATTACGGAGATTTCCGACCGCATCGGTTTCTCTTCTTCCCGCTATTTCAGTAAATGCTTTAAGGAGATTTATCACGTCAGTCCGCTTGCCTACCGCAAGGGTGAAGAAAAAGAGGAAGAAGGGAACGAAGAAACGGATCAATAACCCATAAACAGGTAAGCAAGTAGCATTTGTAACAGGAGAACCTATGCCAAAGTAGTTCCCTCCTGTTGGCACACTTGTGCCACGGCAGTGGCACAGCTGTGCCAACAGCGTGGCACAAGATCCGGGCTACGATGTCAGGAAAAGGCATCCGTAGCCCCGAAACATTTAACCCTTTAGAATGGACTATTTTGTATCACACCTGTACATTCCTGCTCACTCATTTCCGCCAATCCTCTTATCTTTGTGTTCAGTAATCACTCCATAAAAGATCAACATTATGAAGAATGTCTCACGTTTACTACCGCTATTGCCCGGTATAGCCCTGCTGACCGGATGCAATCAGAAAGTACAAAAAGACAACGGACAAAACTCACAAAAGCCTAACATTATTTATATATTCGCGGACGACCTTGGCATAGGTGACCTTAGCTGCTATGGAGCAACGAAGGTCAGTACTCCCCATATCGACCGCCTTGCCGGACAGGGTGTACAGTTCACCAACGCCTATGCAACTTCCGCCACCAGTACCCCTTCCCGCTTCGGACTCCTGACAGGTATGTACCCGTGGCGACAGGAGAACACAGGCATCGCCCCCGGAAACTCGGAACTAATCATCGACACCGCCTGCGTCACCATGGCCGATATGCTGAAAGAAGCAGGTTACGCCACCGGAGTTGTCGGCAAATGGCATCTTGGGCTCGGTCCGAAGGGAGGCACCGACTTCAACGGGCACATCACCCCCAACGCCCAAAGTATCGGCTTCGATTACGAGTTTGTGATTCCGGCAACCGTAGACCGTGTCCCCTGTGTATTCGTCGAGAACGGACACGTGGTAGGACTCGACCCGAACGACCCGATCACTGTGAACTACGAACATAAAGTAGGCGACTGGCCTACAGGCGAGGAGAATCCGGAACTCGTAAAACTAAAACCCAGTCAGGGACATAACAATACGATAATCAACGGCATCCCCCGCATCGGCTGGATGACCGGAGGGAAGACCGCCCTCTGGAAAGGTGAATATCACGCCGACATCATCACCAATAAAGCAAAAAACTTCATCGCCTCCCATAAGGAAGAACCTTTCTTCTTATATATGGGTACGCAGGACGTACACGTACCGCGCGTCCCACATCCCCGCTTCGCCGGGAAAAGCGGTCTGGGAACCCGCGGAGACGTAATCCTGCAACTCGACTGGACCATCGGAGAGATCATGAACACCCTCGACAGCCTCCAGCTGACGGACAACACCATCCTGATATTCACCAGCGACAATGGCCCCGTCATCGACGACGGCTACCAGGACCAAGCCTTTGAACGTCTCAACGGACATACCCCGATGGGTATTTACCGTGGTGGAAAGTACAGCGCTTACGAAGCCGGAACCCGCATTCCGTTCATCGTCCGCTGGCCTGCCAAAGTGAAGCCGAACAAGCAACAGGCTCTCTTCTCACAAATCGATATCTTTGCCTCACTTGCCGCTTTACTGAAACAACCGCTTCCGGAAGGCGCAGCTCCTGACAGTCAGGAACATCTGAACACGCTTCTGGGAAAAGACTACACCAGTCGTGAATACATCGTACAGCAAAATCTCAATAATACGCTCGCCATCGTGAAAGGACAATGGAAGTACATCGAACCGAGTGACGCCCCCGCCATCGAATACTGGACAAAAATGGAACTGGGCAATGACAGGCATCCCCAGCTGTACGATTTATCCGCCGATCCATCGGAGAAAAACAATGTAGCGAAACAGCATCCGGAAGTTGTCAGAGAGCTGTCCGAACTGCTTGAATCGGTAAAGACAAGATAACCAGTGAGAATAGCAGATTTGTATTATTTTGTATCAATCTTGAATAATTCTATCCATATGAGAACAATCAATGCGTATATCTTTGCCATCGTAAATTCAACAAAATCACTTAATTTTTAATATATGAAAAAACATCTATCCAACCAGACAAGAAAAAGATGCTCTCCATTTTGGGAATGCTCCTGCTTTCTGTTCCATTTGTGCTTGCACAAGTACTTGTCAAAGGTACTGTGAAGGATAATCTAGGAGAAGGTGTTCCCGGAGCCAGTGTTCAGGTAAAAGGCACTTCGCAGGGAACGATCACCGACCTTGACGGTAAATTCACTCTTAACATCCCCCAAAAGAACGCTACCTTGGTTATTTCTTTTATCGGCTACGTCACCGTAGAACAAAAGGCGGACTCGCAAAAACCAATGGTCATCACATTAAAAGAAGATACTAAAACGCTGGACGAAGTAGTGGTTGTCGGCTATCAGGAAGTACGCCGCCGCGACCTTACGGGTTCCGTGGCGAAAGCCAACATGGCAGATGTACTTACCGCCCCCGTCGCTTCATTCGATCAGGCACTCGGCGGACGTATCGCCGGAGTCAACGTAACTTCGGGCGAAGGTATGCCGGGCGGCAACATGAGCATCGTGATCCGTGGTAACAACTCACTGACACAAGAAAACTCGCCGCTGTTCGTTATCGACGGTTTCCCGATAGAAGATTCATCGGCAGCCAGCACGCTGAACCCTTCCGATATCGAGTCGCTCGACTTCCTCAAAGATGCGTCGGCTACGGCCATTTACGGTGCGCGCGGTGCCAACGGTGTTGTCATCATCACCACCAAGAAAGGCAAGGTAGGACGGGCACAGTTGTCCTATGACGGTAGTTTCGGTGTGCAGCACGTCACCCGCACTATTCCGATGATGGATGCTTATGAGTTTGTCAAGCTACAGAATGAAATGTATCCTACCGTCGTTGCCGGCTCATACCTGATGAACTACGAAGGCAAGCAATGGACACTGGACGATTATAAAGACATACCGCAATATAACTGGCAGGACGAGATATTCAAGACTGCCTGGCAGCAGAATCATACGGTCAGACTTGCCGGTGGTACGGAAGGTGTACGATACAATGCTTCCTTATCTTACTTCGATCAGGACGGTACGCTGATAGAAACCGGTTACAAACGTATGCAAGGACGTATGAACACAGTAGTCCGTCGCGGCAAACTGAACATGAGTCTGACCACCAACTATTCACGCTCTATCCAGACAGGTAGTACTCCATCATCCACCTCTTACAGTGGTATGAACAACCTTTTCTATAGCGTATGGGGATACCGTCCGGTGACTTCCCCCGACACTCCGCTCAGCTTCCTGATGGACAGTTCAACGGACAATGCCGTAGATTCAAGCAACGACTACCGTTTCAACCCGATCAAATCACAGAAGAACGAATACCGGAAGAGCTACACCAACAATCTTCAAATGAACGGATTCGCAGAATACGAAGTACTGAAAGGACTGAAACTGAAAGTTTCCGCCGGATATACTTATGATTCACGCAAGCAGGATCAGTTCAACAACTCGAATACCCGCTACGGAGGTCCTACCTCTACAGATAAAGTGAATGCTCAGGTAACCCGCCAGGAACGCCTGACATGGCTGAACGAAAACACCCTGACTTATCAGACTAACATCAAAAAGAAACACTTCCTCAATGTATTGGGAGGTATCACGTTCCAGAACTCGGACTATGAGATTTATTCATTCCGCACAACGCACATCCCCAACGAATCACTCGGTATGGCAGGCATGAGCGAAGGACAGGCAGGTACTACCACTTCGGCAAAGTCTTCGTGGGCGATGTTATCATCCCGCGGACGTGTGACTTACAACTATATGTCTAAATATTACGCTACCGTTTCTTTCCGTGCCGACGGTTCTTCCAAGTTCAACAAGGACAACCGTTACGGATACTTCCCTTCCGGTTCTCTCGCATGGAGCTTCTCGGAAGAAGAATTTATGAAGCCGTTGAAAAGTGTACTGTCCAGCGGTAAGGTTCGTTTGAGCTGGGGACTCACGGGTAACAACCGTATCGGCGAATATGATTATTATGCGCTCCTGGCGGTATTGAAATCAAGAGTCGGCTCGTATACATCGACAAACTCCCTCCCAAGCGGCGTCTATCCATTCGACAATGATGCGACGAATGCAGGTGTTGTTCCTACTTCTCTGCCCAACAAGGATTTGAAATGGGAAACAACCGAACAATGGAACGCAGGTCTCGACCTCGGATTCTTCGACGAACGCATCGGTATAACGATGGATATTTACCGGAAGACCACCCGCGACCTGTTGCTGGACGCTTCCCTGCCTTTTTCTTCGGGCTATTACAGCGCTACCAAGAATATCGGTAAAGTACGTAACGATGGTCTGGAACTTAGTCTGAACACCGTCAACTTCCAGACACGCGCCTTCAAGTGGACGACTAACTTCAACATTTCATTCAATAAGAATAAAGTACTGGCATTGTCGGAGAATCAGACAGCCTTGCTGACTGCCGCGCAATTCGACCAGAACTACAACGGTCAGTCCAGCTACATCGCCAAAGTCGGTCTGCCGATGGGACTGATGTATGGTTATGTCTATGAAGGTACATACAAGTACGACGACTTCAACAAATCGGGTAACTCATACAGCCTGAAACCGGGAGTGCCCCACTACTCTACTGAGACCAACACTCAGCCGGGTATGCCCAAATATGCCGACCTTAACGGAGACGGAGTAGTTGACTCCAACGACCGTACGATTATCGGACGCGGACTTCCGATACATACCGGTGGTTTCACCAACAACTTTGAATATAAAGGCATCGATCTGAGCATCTTCTTCCAGTGGTCATACGGCAACGATATCATGAATGCCAACCGCCTGTTCTTTGAAAGCTCCAACAACCGTTCACGCGAATTGAACCAGTTCGCCAGCTATGCCAACCGCTGGACACCGGAAAATCCGACCAGTGACATCCCTGCGGCTACCAACTCCTCTTCCAACCGTGTGATCTCTTCACGCATCATCGAAGACGGTTCGTACCTGCGTCTGAAGAACGTAACAGTAGGCTATACCTTCCCCACCAAGTTGGTGAAGAAATGGAAGATAGACAAAGCACGTGTTTACGTTGCCGCACAAAACCTGTGGACATGTACCGGCTATTCCGGTTATGATCCGGAAGTATCTGTACGCAACAGTGCGCTCACTCCCGGTCTGGACTACTCTTCCTATCCGAGAGCATACTCTATCAGCTTCGGTGTAAGCCTGGGATTCTAAACGGATAATGATAGTAACAGTTAGAAAAAAGAATTCGATTATGAAAGCATTAAAAATAACAATCATAGCTCTATTGGCAGGTTTCAGCATGGTATCCTGTGACTTTCTGGACAAAGAACCTACCAAACTGACGCCGGAGAACTACTTCAACACCCCCGCTGAAGCCAACTCCTTCCTGACAGGCATCTACGCCATACTGTCGCAACCTACTTTCTACGGCGGTGACTATATGTACCTCGTAGCCGGTGACGACTTATCCCACTACGGAGGCAGCGGACGCGGTCCCGCATCTACCGGACTGATCTGCAACAACGCCACCACCAGTGACAACGCCGTGACTGCCTTCTGGTATGCCCTCTATTCAGGCATCAACCGTGCCAATATGTTCCTCGAAAACATCGACAAAGTAAACGGTTTCGATGCAGGCGTCAAAGAACAGTACATCGCCGAAGCCCGCTTCCTGCGTGCATTCTATTATTTCAATCTGGTAGAGTGCTGGGGAGATGTTCCTTTCAAAACAGTTTCGACCCAAAGCGTTACCAACCTGAACATCCCGCGTACGGACAAGCAGGAAATCTACGACTTCATCGTCTCCGAAATGGCAGACGCAGCCGAGACTGGTCTGAAATCGGCCTCCGATCTTGCTTACAAGCCGGGACGTATCTCTCAGTCTACCGCATGGGGCATACTGGCACGTGTATATCTGTTCCGTGCAGGCGAGCATTACCGTGAAGGTCGCAATGCCACACAGGCCGAAAAGAAAGACTATTTCGAAAGAGCCAGCTTCTATGCCCAGAAAGTAATGACTGCCGGTCACAAACTGGCTGCCAACTACTGGGACCCTTTCATCGATATGTGTTCCGACAAGTATAACACCACTGCCAACGAAAGCATCTGGGAAGCCGAATTTGCCGGCAACAACACTTCGGATACACAAGCCGAAGGCCGTATCGGTAACATCATCGGACTCGCCGGTCCGGATCTGTCCTCCAAAAGCGATGTAACGGGAGCCAAAGACCCCGGATATGGCTATGCCTTTATCTACAGCACTCCGAAACTGTACAACCTTTATGTGAACAACGGTGATACCAAACGTTTCAACTGGAGTATCGCTCCGTTTGAATACAAAGAAGCCGGAGGCAAGAATACAGGCGTTACCCACCGTGAATTTGAGCAGGGCAAACTTGCTGAAGTAATGTCTCAATACGGTCAGCAACGCGGAACTTACCAGTACGCAGATGACACAGAAAAGACCACAGCCACCAAGAACTTCAGCCGTATGTGCGGCAAATACCGCCGTGAATACGAAGCGGATAAGAAAGACAAGAACTATACGTCTATCAACTTCCCGATCCTGCGCTATGCTGACGTACTGCTGATGATCGCAGAAGCGGAAAACGAAGCGAACAACGGTCCTACCACTCTGGCTTACCAATGTATGAAGGAAGTAAGAGAACGTGCCGGACTGAACGAGCTTCCCGACATGACGCAGGAAGAATTCCGCCAGACCGTGAAAGACGAACGTGCCATGGAACTTTGTTTCGAATACACCCGCCGTTTCGACCTGATCCGCTGGGGTGAGTATGTGAAAAATATGAGAGCATTGGTAACCGAAGCACAATCCGGCAACAACTGGACGCAGGGACCTACCAACGTATATACCTACTTCAACATCTCCAGCACCTACAACTACTTCCCGATTCCGGATGCGGAAATGAGTGTGAACAAAGATATCACACAGAACAATCCGGGTTGGTAATCACAGTATTCATCGATAAAAGTATCATAGATTATGAAAACATATAAACTCATAGCCATCTGTATAGCAAGTCTCTTCTTCGGGGCTTGCAGCGACGGGCTGGACGAAGCGGTAGGTCTGCACGTAAAAGTAGCGACCAACGAGAATGTAAGCTTCGACGGACAGATCATTACTGCCAAAAAAGGTACTCCGATAGAGTTCATCCTTTCGGGCGATCCGGACTTCCTGACATTCTTCAGTGGAGAAGCGGGCAGCAAATACGAATATCGCGAACGCGAAACGATTGATCCTTCACAGATCAAGTCGTCTATGCTGAACTTCTCTATCTGGTTCCAGTACGGTAACCCGAGCACGACATTGGAAAAACACGTATATATCTCCGACGAATTCACCGGATTATACAAGGATAATTTCGAAGCTGACTCTTTGCTTGTAGAGCAATTTGAGAAAGACGGTAAATGGAAAGAACTGGTTCCGCAGTCCACATTCCCGACAGCGGCGGTAGGCAATGCCGATCTTGCCACTCCATACAGTTTTGATATGAAAGAATACATGGGCAAACGGATTGCAATCGCTATCTGCTACCGTGGCATTGACAATACAGTGGCACAATCCAAGATGTACTTTGAGCGGATGCGCATCAATAATGTGATGACGAGCGGACAGGAAGCAGAATATTCTGCCGGTTCTTTCGGCTTTACTCCGATCAATATGAAGAACAAATGGAATCTGAAGGATCAGACCAGCATGACCAAAGACCGTGAATACGGGACAGTTACCAATAACGTATCCGGTATCTGGAACCTGACAGGTGTAGGCGGCGGCTCCTTCTTCATCCATAGTACCAATGCCAACGATCCGCTGAAATACAGCTGGCTGGTTTCCGATCTGATTACCGTTAACTCTTGCAGTCCCGATCAGGGAACGAAAGTAAAGGATATTACCCAGCGTCTGGATAAGTACACATATACCTACAATCAAATTGGCATCTACAACGTGACATTCCTCGCTCGTAATGCCAATATCGATCATTCCTCCACGACTACTTACCACATGGTGGTAAACGTAGTGGAATAACAATAAACGAATAAAATAATAACTAATACATTATATCTATGAATTACTTTAAATCAATCATGTTAACCGCATTTGCGCTGTTTGCATTGGCAGCGTGCGATACAGACGACTTGAGAGACGATGTTGACAATCTGAAAGACCGCGTAGAGTCTTTGGAAGCACAAGTCAGTCTATTGAACGATAACATGACAGCTATCAAGCGACTGCTTGAAGGTGGTCAGACTATCACAGAAGTGACGAATACAGACGGTACATATAAACTGAAACTGAGTAACGGAGAAACCATCTCACTGACACAAGGCTCGAAGGGAGAAGTTGCTTATCCTGAGATTACTGTCAATGACGAGGGTCAATGGGTAGTGAACGGTGAGGTATTGATGCAGAATGGCATACCTGTTCAGGCTGTGGGCACTCCCGGTAAGGATGGTATAGCTCCCAAGTTCCGGATTACGGACGAGGGAAGTTTCTGGCAGGTAAGTTATGATAACGGAACCAGCTGGGAAGACGTACTCGACACAGACGGTCAAAAGGTATCCGCAGTCAGCAATGGTTCCGGAGGAAGCAGTGCAGACTCTTTCTTTGAGGAAGTATACGTAGATTCAACCGGGGAATTCTTCGTTGTCAAACTGAAAGGACAGACGGAAGCCATCTCTATCCCTATCGTAAAAGACTTGCTTTGCGAAATCACCGAACCGGAAACCGGAATGAAGAACGGATACTGGGAAATAGGCTATGGCAAGACTGCCACTACGACTGTAAAAGTGAAAGGTGAAAACATTATCGTTACTGCTCCTGCCGGATGGGTGGCTACTGTGAGCGAAGCGGATGAAACGACCAATGTAGCTACATTGAGCATTACAGCTCCGGCAAACGCAATGAGTACACGTGCAACGGCGGATAACGGTTCCGACGTAACAGTGCAGGTTAATAAGGGTGCCAGTTGGGCGGTTGCCAAGATTCAGGTGAAGGCTGTAGAGGTAGTTGACAGCTACTATGCTTTATATAATAGCGGAGCCACATTTACGGTAAATGGAATTGAAGTAAATAATACTAAATTCGAGAATGCAACATACATTGATACTGATCAGACAATCACTACTCCAGGCATCTATTTTATCAAAGGAGGAGTTACAGTCAACTATAACAGCACCACAAATGCCGCTAATTTGCTTTTCATCGGAGATGATTCACAAAACATCAGTACAGTGGCAATTACAGGAAATTATATCAGACTCAGACAAAATACCGAAACTGGACATTTCTTGTGTAAAAACATTGTATTTAAAGCAGCCGAAGGATTCACTAATTATCTGTTTACTGTTTATGCAGACGAGTCATTTGCTAATGTAGCTTTTGATCAATGTCAGATTGCACTCAATGGCAAACCTGTAAGTGCCATTACTAACGACAAAAGGAGTATTGCCAATTTCAGCATGGAAAATAGTACAATCAAGATAACAGCTGTTACACAACAGTTTATTATCAATACCAGCAGTAATAAGAATCAGGATTATGGCAATGTCATCTTTAGAAACAACACATTCTATTGTCCGTCAGGTAAAGTAAATCAATTGGTTTTATTCAATGGTTCAGCTTCAGGTATAGCCAATCTGACCATAGAAAACAATACATTTATAAACTTGGAAACAAATACCGGTGGCTACGTAAACATAGGCAATCTGGCGAAAACCTCTATTAAAAATAATATCTTCTGGACAAATACAGACGGAACAGGTAATGTAGTCATCATTCGTCCTCAGATAACATCCCCAACAGGAGATATTTGCGCAGATAACCTCCTTTACAAAACTATGACCTATAACTGGCAAATGTTCTATGGAGGCAAACTACCGTTTGAAGGAGCAGAAGAACTGAAAGCATTAACATCCAATCCGTTCGACGGCGGCACCTTCGACCTCGCCAACGGTATCTTCGTTCCGAATGCAGAATATGCCGAATACGGTGCAACCAACTAATACCGACTAACGTATGAAAAAAGTAATATCAATCATATGTATCACCCTCCTCGTCGCACTTTACTCGTGCGACGAACGGGATGATCTGCGCTCCGACATTGACAACCTGAAAGAACGGGTAGCCAATCTGGAAGCGAGCATAGAACAGATGAACTCGGACATCAGCAACTATCAGCAGATGGTTGAAGGTAAGATTCTGGTGGTGGGATATAGCAAGGATGAACAGGACAACTATACCATCGAACTGAGTAACGGCGAAACTGTAACCATATACAGCGGCAAAGTAGACATGAACGATATGCCTTTGTTCAGCGTCAACGCGTCAGGTCACTGGGCATATACCATCAACGACATGACCACCGAACTGCTCGTTAACGACAAACCGGTAAGCGCCATCCCCGAAGCGGGAACAGCAGGCGTCACCCCGAAACTGAAAGTAGATGCAAACGGTTTCTGGCTGATCTCTATTGACAACGGAAGCACCTGGAACAAACTAGGCAACAACCAGATTGCCGACGGAACGCAAGCCGTTGCCAACGCAAGTTCCCTGTTCAGCAACGTGACCATCGACGAAGCGACCGGGCAGATCACCTTTACCATCCGTGCCGACAACAGCCAAGTAAAAGTCCCCATCTACGGAAAAGACTTCTACCTGACAATCAAGTATGAAGGCACAGCCACTTTCGGTCTGGGACAAAAGCAGGAGTTCGTGGTAGAACAAGCCAACGTGGAAACAGCCACCATCGAAAACCAGACATGGGGCGTGAAACTGACGGAAAACAAACTGATCGTCACCGCCCCCAAAACAAACGTGCAAGGGAAAGAATACGAAGAACAGATTTACATCAAGATATTCTCGAAAGAAGGTTACTGCCGGGTAGTGAAACTTCCGGTAAAACTGCTGACCACGAAGATAGATGCCAACTCGGCAATAGCCTGGCAACACTTCAAGACAGGAGAAAACAATGTGCTGCCCGACTATTCGTATGCCGGATATAATCATGGAGAAAGTGCGCCGCAAGGCGCATTTTCTTTAGGATACCAAGTGATCAACGTAAAAGAGCGCATGACCGCCAAGAACATGACCGCCCGTGAAGCGCTGATCAGCATCCTGCAAGAGAAAGGTATGACAAAAGTAAACGGAACCAACAAGCTGAACGCTAACGCGAAGATTGTAATCTATTTCCCCGCAGGCGACTACGTTCTTCACAACGATGACGACAACACCCGCGACGAAAGCAAGCAGAAGGACGCCGTTGACTCGAAAAACAACAATGTCAGCAGTGGCATTGAAATCTATGGCGGTAACTTTGTGATCAAAGGCGACGGTCCCGACAAGACCCGTCTGATCATGGAAACGCCTAATCTGCCGACAAGTATCAGCAATCTCAGTTCATCACCTATACTGTTGGCAATCAAGCACACCAACGGTCCGAACAATGCCGGTAACTCCCCCAAGCTCGCTTCCGTAACCGAGAATGCCATGCGCGGAGACTTTACCGTGAAAGTCAGCGGAACCACCGGAATCTCCTCCGGACAGTGGGTACAGTTGCGCTTGCGCAGCGGAGACAGGGAACTGGTAAAGAAGGAAATCGGTCCGATTGCCCTCAACGAGAACTGGGCGATAGCAAAAGCCCCTATCTCCATCAACCAAAGCTCCGACGACCTGTACGGAGTAAAAATCACCGAATTTCATCAGGTGAAATCCGCTGCAAACGGCAAGATCACTTTCTACGAACCGATCATGCACGACATCGACATCAAGTATAACGATACGGAAGGATGGGAAATCCGCACGTACAAATATCTGGAGAATGTCGGTATAGAAGACCTGAGCTTCGTAGGAAACGCATTGGACGGCTACGCCCATCACGGAGAAGGACACGCCGAACAGGCTAAAGTAGGCTGGCAATACGACGGAGCCTACAAACCGCTGCTGCTGCAACGTGTAGTCAATTCATGGGTACGCAACGTCCACTTCGAGAGTGTCAGCGAAGCGCTTACTTTTGCCGAATCTGCCAACAGCTCGGCATACGATATCCGTATCAGTGGAAAACGCGGACATTCAGCCGTACGTTCGCAAGGTTCTTCACGCGTCTTTATCGGCAAAGTCCGCGATGAAAGCGCAGGAAATGACGTATACGGAAAGAGTTGCCAAGGGCAGTTCCACGGCTGCGGCGTATCGAAGCCAAGTGTAGGAACCGTATTATGGAACGTAACCTGGGGCAATGACGCCTGTTTCGAATCCCACGCCACACAACCCCGTGCCACGCTGATAGACAATTGCAGCGGCGGACTTGTATACTACCGCGCAGGAGGCGATGAAAATGAAGTCCCCAATCACTTAGGCGACCTCACCCTATGGAATCTGAATGTGACCGGAACGGACTCTCACGCTTCTAACTTCGTATGGTGGAGCGACAGCGATACATGGTGGAAGATTTTCCCGCCTATCGTAGTCGGTACACATGGTATGAACGTGAAATTTCCCAGTAAAGAGCAGCAACAAGTCACATACGAAGAAAGTACCGGTATGAAGGTATCCCCCGAATCTTTGTACGAGGCACAATTGCGGGAACGTCTGGGCTATGTACCCGGATGGCTCAACGCCCTTAAATAACAACCAATCACCCGCACGATTTTTCTAACCTTCAGTTAAAAACGTATATGAAAATCAGACTTTAATCAATTTAACACCCAAAAGAGAGGGGCCGTGAGGTTCCTCTCTTTTACTTTTCCGTATCTTTGTAGCAAATTAAAAGATATGCAAGATACACTACCCATCCATTTTGCTCCGCTGCAAGGTTACACCGAAGCAATTTACCGCAATGCACATGACGCCTTCTTCGGCGGTGTAGACACCTATTATACTCCGTTTGTACGATTGGAAAAAGGGAACTTCCGTCGCAGAGATGTCCGGGGAATCGAACCCGAGAACAATGGGGTAACCCACCTGATTCCTCAGTTGATAGCCTCTTCGGCAGAGAAAGCAGAAGTGATTTTATCCCTTTTCATCGAAAAAGGATATCAGGAAGTGGATATAAACCTAGGCTGTCCGTTCCCGCTTCTGGCGAAACGTCATAACGGCTCCGGCATCCTTCCTTATCCCGAAGAGGTGAAAGCATTGCTCAGCATTGTCACCCGATATCCGCAGATCAGCTTCTCCGTCAAAATGAGACTGGGATGGGAACAGCCGGATGAATGCCTGGCACTCGCCCCCATACTGAATGACCTGCCTCTGCGCCAGATCACCATGCACCCCCGTCTGGGCAAACAAGGTTACAAAGGAGAAGTCGACTTGCAAGGATTCTCAGCTTTCCGGGAGGTCTGCCGACTTCCGCTTGTCTACAATGGAGACATTCATAATTTGGAAGATATTCAACGCATCAGCGCACAATTCCCCTCCCTGGCGGGAATCATGATAGGACGCGGACTACTGGCAAATCCGGCCTTAGCACTGGAATACAAAGAAAACCGTACGCTTGCGCCCGATGAAATGAGGGATAGACTGAAATCCATGCACAAAAGCGTGTACAACAATTACGACGTGCTATTGGAAGGAGGAGAGGGACAGCTACTGACTAAAATGAAGACTTTTTGGGAATACCTGGCGCCCCAAACCGACAGAAAAGTACTGAAAGCGATTCATAAAAGTACGAATATCAGCAAATATTATCAGGCTGTCGGTGCCTTTTTTAATCAACGGTAGGCTGCCCGATTTTGAAATAATGATTTGCTAACCGTTCTCATTACTGGAAAGTATTCTGAATAAAATATCTATTCTTCAATATTTCACTGTACCTTTGAAAACTTGAAACCAAATGATACAAATATGGCGAAGATTAAAGTGCAGAATACGGAGATTACGGTCGTTGCATATAACGACAACGATTATATTTCACTGACTGATATGGCTCGCAGTCAGATGCAAGAGCATATCATTTTTCGATGGCTTAGTTTGAAAAGCACCCTTGAGTATATCGGGGAATGGGAAATGTTGTACAATCCAAGTTTTAATTGTACCGAATTCGGTACAATTAAAAATATGGCAGGAAGTAACAACTTCGTGCTATCCGTAAAAACATGGATTGAACGGACAGGAGCTATTGGAATCATCTCAAAGGCGGGGCGATATGGAGGAACGTATGCCCACCGTGATATTGCCTACCACTTCGGTATGTGGATCAGTCCCCGCTTCCAACTGTTGCTTGTTAAAGAATACCAACGTCTAAAAGAGCAGGAACAGGCTCAAATAGGATGGACTGCCAAACGCGAACTCTCAAAGATTAACTACCGTATACATACTGATGCCATCAAGCAGAACCTTATTCCGACAGAAATCACTCCTGCACAAGCAAGCATCATTTATGCAGAAGAGGCCGATGTACTCAACGTTGCCATGTTTGGCATAACTGCAAAAATATGGCATGAACAGAACCCCGAACTGAAAGGCAACATTCGTGACTATGCCTCTATCAATGAACTGATTTGTCTTTCTAACATGGAGAACTTGAATGCCGTGTTTATTGACCAAGGTATTCCACAAGGTGAGCGGCTCATCAAGTTAAACCAAATAGCCATTCAGCAAATGCGTATATTGGAGGATGATGGGAAGAGAAAATTGTTAAAGTAGGATTGACTTTCAGTCCAAATCATTTAGTGCCATTCCTCTCTTTTTTATTCGTTTATTCCATAGATTTTCCGTAATTTTGCGCCCGTTTATTAACAAGCACATTATGAAAAAATACATTCTATTATCTCTCTGCTTGATGACACTATCAAGTAGTTTCGCACAATTAAAGGATTTTAAATTCAAATTCTACGGACAGATTCGCACGGACTTCTACTATAACAGCCGTGCCAACGAGGAAACTGTAGACGGATTGTTTTACATGTATCCCAAAGATGAATTGCTCGACAGCAATGGTGAAGACCTGAACGATACATCGAACAGTAACTTCTATACATTATATTCCCGTTTGGGACTGGATGTGGCAGGCCCGAAGTTGGGAACAGCCAAGACATCCGCCAAAGTGGAAGTGGACTTCCGCGGGTCGGGAACTTCTTACTCCACCATTCGTCTGCGCCATGCATACTTTAATCTGGACTGGGGAAAGTCGGCTGTGCTGGTAGGTCAGACATGGCATCCGTTGTTCGGTGATGTTTCTCCTCAGATTCTTAATCTTTCCGTAGGAGCACCGTTCCAGCCGTTCAGCCGTGCACCGCAGATTCGTTATCGCTTCAACAACAAACACCTTCAGTTGACCGGAGCATTGGTATGGCAGTCTCAGTATCTGTCACAAGGACCTGCCGGTAAAAGTCAGGAATACATAAAGAAGAGCAATATCCCTGAGATTTATGTCGGAGCAGATTACAAAAACGGAGGATTTCTGGCGGGTGCCGGCATTGAAATGATTTCATTAAAGCCACGTACTCAATCTTCATGGGAAGAAACGACGCTTGATCCGACCACCAATAGTACTATATCAATCCCACATACGTACAAAGTAGACGAACGTATCACTACCCTCTCTTATGAGGCCCATGTAAAATATACCAATAAAAATTGGTTCATCGGCGCCAAAAGCGTATTAGGTTCCAACCTGACACAAGCATCCGGTTTGGGAGGATTTGGAATTAAGCACATAGACAACAAGACAAAAGAACAGGAGTACACTCCGATACGCTTCTCCAGTTCCTGGCTGAATGTAGTCTACGGACAGAAATGGAAACCGGGAATCTTTGTAGGATACGCCAAAAACTTAGGAACAAGCGACGAATTAGTCTCTGAACAACTCTATGGCACAGGAACCAACCTTGATAAACTGGTAACTGCCGGAGCTGAACTTACCTACAATGTTCCTCACTGGAAGTTCGGAGTTGAGTATACATTGAGTTCGGCATGGTACGGCAAGCTGGACAAATCGGATGGTAAAATCATAGACACCCACTCCGTCAGCAACAACCGTATTGTAGCAGTCGCTATGTTCATGTTCTAATTTGCAGAAGATCATTCAACAGAATTTAAGTTCCTACATCACTTTAAGGCCGACTAAAAAGTCGGTGGTATCTTAAATCTCCTCCTTCGGGAAGGGAATTAATGATACTATTGACTTATTAGTCAGTCTCAATTTGTTTCAAAAAGTTTCAGACGCTTGAAACTTTTAGTTTCAAAGGTTGAAACCATTGGTTTCATTACTTGAAACTAAAGGTTTCAAGGCATGAAACCAAAAGTTTCGCCCCATGAAACAATCAGGAGAAATACTCGATTAGGATGATTTGACCGCCCGATCCGATTAACTCAACCGTATCAGTTGTTTCAATTGCCCTGTTCTTTTAGGAAGCATTAAATCATTTATTAGTCAATAATGGATGATCTCTCAGTCATTAATAGCTGATTTCTCAATTATTAATGGCTGAGAGATCAAACGTTAACAGTTGAGAAATCAGCTATTAACATCCTGTAAGTCAAAAGATAACATTGTATAAATGAGACAGATCAGGATGAGACAGAGTGAGAGCAACCGTTTGCTCTCATACCTGCCACCACAGTTGCTACCACACCGAAAACCACGATGAATAAAAGGATACAGACCATTTGTTAGAGCATGAGAGCAAAACGGCTATCAAATCACTGTGGAGAGCCTGACCGATATGTAGGCTCCTCAGCTTTCATTGCTGCTATTACAGCCGATTCCTTTGGCCGTAAATGCTCTTGGGAGATCTGATTATTCAGATAGCATGCCACAGAACAAAAGATTATTTCTCCAGTTCTACCTCATAGCTGGCTCCATCCTTACAGAGGAAGCGAAGCACCGTTTGTTTTTTATCCTCGGATACCACCTTGCAGTAAGGGGTCTCCACTACCTTCCACCTGCCTTTCAGAGTCACCGTCACAGGAATCTCACCGCTTTCATTGTCAATCCACGGGCGGGAATAGATGCTGCGCTCCATACGTTTTCCGTCTTTATCGAAAGCCTCATCACTCGGACCACGATACAATGCCAAATCCGGTTGAGCTACAGTCAATAATACTTTATCAGCAGATTCCTTACGGACCATCACTAAGCAGGACGTATCCGTACGCTGCAATAATCCACCGGGAAGCAGTGACTGGGGAGTTTCAAAAAGCACATAAGAAGTTATCTTATCCGAAGGCGATTCAAGGATATGTGCATTCCGGTCTTGCTGTAATACGCTGTAGGCAGGCTTCTTTGCAAAGGCAGTCATCGTCTTCCGGTCGGTTCCCGGCAGAATGGCATATTCGTAGCTTCCCGCTTTCGGTGCTTTCCCATGGTCGATAATCAATGATACCCAGTCTCCTTTCGTTTCTTTGCCTGTATCCTGCATACGGGAGTATTGCGGAAAGTTTTTCTCGAATCTTGCAGCAACCGGCACATAATATCCGGTACCCAGATGATCCATCCATACTTTCCCTTCACCCGCATTATTCTTCCAATAGTCATGTGCCGCTTTATCTGTCACCGCCAGTTGAAAGATGGTCGTCTCCGTTGGATAATCCATGTTTGTATTCTCGATATCCGAGCCTAGACAAACGATCATTCCATCGATGAAATGGAAGGATTTTCGTGCACGATGCGTTCCGTTATACTTATCGTGTTCGTGCAGTTTCATTCCGAAGTTACCATTCATCTTTCCTTGTGACAGGCCGCCGGCAAAGGCTTCATCCGAATAAAGCATCTCTTCCATTCCGGAGAATGTATCTACATTCAGCACGTTGGCTTTGAGCAGGTCCAGCGGGAGATGGATGGAAGTCACTCCCGGAATACGGTTCCAGTCGAAACCTTCCTGCTGCCATCCGCTGGTGGCGGGAGTCACTGTCTGTCCCGGAGGTGCTGTCAGTATCTGGAGACTTCCATGTGCCAGATAACGTCCATAGAGATTGTGTCCCAGATAATGTTCGGCTGCCCAAAGGTAGCGTGAATGTCCGCGTGCCACAGCCGACCAGTTTTCACGCCGTTGCACAGATACACAGCCATAGCCTAGCGAGAGATTACCCTGCGGATCGGGTTCGGCACGAAAACCGTTCTCTACCAGTCGTTTGGCAATCTTACGCTCCTGAGCGTTCGAAACTTTCGGCATATATTCCGGTGCCTGTTCCGCAGAAGAGGAATCGGAAGATACGAGACGCAGGTAGGCGGATGCCATCTCTTTATCAAAATCGCCCTTTCCATCGGGAGTTCCGGCAATTGCCATTATCGCATAGTGCATGGGAACTAATTTCCCCTTTCCATCGGGATGGCGCCCGGACATAGACAAGGGAAAGTTCAGTTTATTGCAGTAGAAACGCATGGCAAGCAGGACATCTTTGACTGTCCGGTGTGCCAATTCGGAAACGGCAAGGCTTGTCCGACTGAAAAGATATATCATATTCGTTGCCCCGTCCAGTCCTCCAACGGCATAGGCAGGATAGTTATTACGGTGATGGAAAGCTCCTCCGTCCACTTTGAAAGAACCGGCCAGTCCCGGTGCAGGACGGCAACCGTAGTCAATCCATCGGGAGAAGGATTTCAAGTATTGCAGCTTCTCCGGTGTGTCTTCCATCATCAGAATGCTTGCGATACGCCCGGTGGTTTGTGTATTGAAAGAATCCATGTCGATTCCGTTGCCTTCCGGCTTGGGATATACTTCGTTGGTGATGGCATACCAACGCAACGTACGCTCCGCTTCGAGCAGTTTTCCTTCTTCCCGCAATACATCTTTCATCAGGAAATAAGCCGGATAAAGTCCGCGCACGCTATATCCGTAATGATGAATATTGCCCCAGCAACTACCGTAAGCCACTCCCTGATCGGTGATATGGTCGTACATCGCAAGAAATTTCCGCCTCATCTCCTTGCGGATCGGTGATCCTGCCTCACTGTTATTGTAAGCCACGGCAATCCGTTTCATTAAGTCAAAATAGGCACGCATCTCTATTCCCATCTTGGTCAGCATATCCTTGTCCCAGTCCGGAATCATCCGTTCGTAGGCTTCGGAAGCACGCACCATGAAAACGGGCACTCCGGACACTTGCCCGTCCTTATAGGTTATCTGATAGAGGTCGTATTTCTTACGGATGGTTTCGGCTTCTTTCTCCGTCACCTTCCCTTTGGTATAGATCATGTCACGGAAACGCTTTTCCAGCAGTTTCATTTCCTGCCGCTGCTTGTCGCTTACGGGAGTCAGTTCGATGTCCGGTTTCAGGAGGGAGTGTTTGTAGAGTACCAGCCAGTGATTGGTAGTGCCGGCATTGACAAAGGGGACTTGCAGATCGGCTGTCTGCTGGCGGGCATCCACCTTTGTCGCAGTGATCAGATGATCGATGAAAAGGCGTCCTTTTGCATCGGGAGCCACGATGCGGAGCTCGTTCATTCCTTCTTCCGGCGTGCCTTGCATATCGCGTTCATAGCAGACCCATGCCGCACGCCAGCCTTTGAAATTGATGCCGAAAGGAAAAGAAGCGCACTTACGGCCGTCTTTCAGAAATTCAAACTCGATAGCAGCGTCCTGAGGCTGCTCATTGTATATCCATACGATGAAAGCGGAAAGATACAGGTCTTTCCCTGTCGGGTCCTTCTTTTCAAACTTCAGGTCTTTCCGGAGTTCCAGTCTCCCGTTCGGTTCGAAGGTCCATTCCAACGAATGTTTCCCGTCTTTATAATGTGCACCGGATATGCCTAACTGAGACTGAACACCGGTTATACAGGCAGGTAACTGCGGCTCTTCAAAAGAGAACATCCGCTCATCCGTAACTATCTGCGCATTGAGGAATGCCGGACAGAGAAAAGACAATATCAGCATTGTCACTGACAGAGTAAAAGATTGCTTTATCATAGAATATATCGTTTTAGGTCCGATGGTAAATCGGTTTATCATTAGCCGGTATTTACAGAGAAGATCACCTGTTCATCTCCCGAATGCAAAGAAACCCCTCTTTTGTTGGAAAGAGGGGTTCAAATCGTACAAAATAGTTCAAATTATGTGCTATATCTTATAGATAATGACCGATATGCTCTCTGCCGGTCCTGCTTTTAAGGGTGAAGTTCTTTAAAAGCCGCATTCTCTTCCTGCACGTGCTGAATGGTTTGTTTCAGCTCTGCAATCGGCAAATCATATCCATACCAGCCGGTATAACAATCTACTACATACCATTTTCCATCGGGCAGCAATTCGAACTCCACACGTAAGTCGATCTCCGATTCTTCGTATCCCGCCTCAAATACCTTATGCGCCGGTTCGTTCAGCGTAAACTTAGATACATAAACACCGCCCTCTTCCTGAGTGATACGTTCTTCTTTCAGCGTTTCACTGTCCAGCAACGGCCACTTTTCCTTCGTAAAAGGGAACGTTTTCTCAGTTTCCCCGTCATCCGCCAATAAAGTAACCGGCGTTTTCAACGGAAACTTGACACGAGTATACTGAAACGCCGCACTGGAAGTAAACTTATCCAGAAACGACTTGAAATCTTCTCCTGTCTGTGCTGCTTCACTTTCTACTTTCGCCCTGGAGCTATTGCCACAGGAAATAAATGAAATACCTGCCAGCAATGACATGACCATCAAACAGCATGCAAACTTCTTAGCTCTCATAACACGATATAAATTAAGAGTTTAAAATAACGCTGCAAAGATAATGACAAGTTCAATATCTTGATACGAATCGGGAAGAAAATAGTTAAACTACTACAAATAATAAACTTACCACACCTCATTATTCCGGTATTAAAATACCTTTGTCATAAATCGAAATACTAACTTAAATAAAAACACACCATGAGACCCCCCTACTGTTTTCTCCTGATAGGTCTTTTGCTTTTATGCAGTACACAGACTATCGCTTTCGCCCAATCCGGCACTTATCAGACAATTCCCGAATCTTTGCGAGGTTACTGGCAATTTAAAGCAGACAATGTGTCTGACTGGAACGGTCCGCTCATCGGAGAGAATTTCGTAGAGAACTATTATGTCGTTTTTTATGCCGAACAGATAAAACAGGAAGCTGACGGCAGCTACTTCTTCCATTTACGCAATCAGAAAGGAGATACGACGGAATTCCGTATCACACCTACCGGCAATGACGCCGCCACCATCTGGTACAAAGGCTGGAAAGAGCCGAAGAACTGTATCCGCAAGCAAGTCCCCGACCACACGGAACCGCTCACTCCCCTTACATTGCCCGACCGTGTTTATCAGAAATGGGTGAAAGGATTATCCGGAAAAGTAATCTACGAATTCACCCGTGACGGAAAACTGCTCTATGACGGAAAAACATGGGATATCTTATCGGCCGGATATTTTCTCAATAAAGAATATCGGCTGCTCGTCAAAAGCGGAGAATCATACAAACTGCTTTACCTCAGCTTCCCCCTGCCGAAAACAATGAACGTAGCCGCTGAACTGCAAAATGAAAAAGTCTCTCCCATCGCCTCACGCCCTGAAATATATGCTTTCGCCGGATGTTGGATAAATCAAGCGACCGGAGACTGGCGCATCGGATTCTTCGAAGACTTTGCTGTCTACCAATGTCAATTTTGGGATTATGAGTCGATAAGCATCCAAAAGAATCGAACCACCATCATCCTGAAAAATGGAACGGAACAACTGAAAGTGCGTTTAACTCGTAAAGATGAAACATCCTGCACCCTGTCTGTCGGAAAAGAAAAGGCACAGACATATGTTCTTTGTAACGACAAGTATCTGCCCGATTATCCGGTAGCTGACACCACTCCTTTCGTCGACAATGGTTATCAAACGGATAGCGTGACTCTCATCGGATACCTGCGTAACCTGCCTTCGACACGTCCTTTCGAAGTTTCCGTGCCGGATATGATCACCGATAGAGAAGAAAAATATACCACCGCCATCGACTCACTGGGAAGATTTACCCTCCGTTTCCCTGTATTGAACAGCCACAACGTGTTCATCGATTGGGGACGTACCACTATCTGGACATCCGTAGAGCCGGGAGAGACCTATTTCCTCTATGTGGACTTCGCTGACAAAAAGAAATTAGTGATGGGAGAAAAGGCACGTATCCTCAACGAACTGCTGAGCCACGAAGGACTCAGTGAATATATCGGCTACGACGAAGGGAAAAAGATGGGTAATATGGAATATTTGCAAAAGACGCAAGATATCATCCGTCATAAATCAGAATATCGCGCAAAGATGCTCAATGATCATCCGTTTCTCTCGCACAAATTCCGCTATTACACAGAACAGGAAATCCGCTACAACGCTGCACGCGACCTGATGCAACGCCGCTTTTCGGTAGACCGTAACAAGCAGGAGCATCTGCAACCGGAATTTATGAGTTATGTAGACTCGGCACTATATCCCCGTCCGGTAGAGCCTTATACGCTTCTCAGAGATTATGGTTCTTTCCTGCGGGATTACGTCGGATACATAACGGACATTGCTCCCGCTTCTTCAAACAGATTGACCGTAACTCCTCAAAAGATGGAAATGCTCTATCTTAAATTTGAAAGGGACGGAAAGATTCAGCTATCACAAGAAGAAAAAGACGCATTACACGCCTTCAGTAACTTCGAAAAAGAAATTGAAAAAATGAAAGCTGCGAATACTGCTGACTCGCTGACAATGGCTGCCTACAACAAAAAGATGGAACCGAGCATCAAAACAATACAGAGCCTCGTAGGCAGAGACGAAATTTTCAATGACTATATGATGGGAAACTTGCTCGCCAATTCCATCAATCGTACCCTTGCTATCATTGACTCCCTGCAAATGGACGAAAAATTAAAGGAGATACTAAAGGCAAATTGCTATTATGAGATGTTGCAGCAGACTCACAAAGAATTGCCGGACAGCCTCATCAGTAAATTCAAAGCAGAAGTTTCTAATCCTTCCCTACAGGCTTATGTATTAAACCAACAAGGGATATACGAAGAAATATCCCATAAGGCCATCGAATATCCCGAAAGCCTGATGCCTAACGAACCTCTGGCAGAGATCACAGACGGAGAACAATTATTCCGCAAAATCATCGAGCCTTATAAAGGGAAAGTGGTTTATCTGGATGTATGGGGCACCTGGTGCGGTCCGTGCAAGGACATGATGCAATATGCAGGAAGTGCCAAGAAGCTGTTTGAGGGAAAAGACGTGATATTCTTGTATCTCTGCAACCATTCCTCGGACAAATCGTGGAAAAATATTATCAAGGAATATGGACTGACCGGCAAAATTGCCGTCCACTATAACCTGCCCGATGAGCAGCAAAGGGCTATTGAGAAGTTCCTGCAGGTTCGCTCCTTCCCCACCTATATATTGATAGACAAGGAAGGAAACATCGTAAACCGTGACGCCCCCAGACCCAACAGGGAAAATGACCTTCTTAATGCAGTCTATAAGTTATTAGAGAAATAAACGACTCATTTCTTCCGCAAATACTCGTATCCGAAACGGCAAAAGAGACATTTCCGTTTATCACAATACTCTTTGCGGAGCTGTATCAATGCCTGGCTATCTGCCGCCGAACCGACCGGTAGCCCGGCATCTCCCCACGACCGGATAATATGATTATTCTCCGCTTTCAACTCTTCCAGAAAACGTCCGGCACGATCGCACATACGCTCGTCGGTTCTATGCAGACCATAAGCATATAAGAAAGGAACAACAGTATTAATCACAATCAAGTCCTGTGACCTCTCTCCCATCGATTTCTCTTTTTGCGAAGAAGACCGGCCGAATATATAATGATTATCCCAATAAGCAGAAGCATGAGTAGACAGTAGTTGACGCACTTCCGGCAAGGTTTCTGCCTCCATCATCTGCGAAAAAAGCTTATCAACTTTCTGATACAAGTAGGCCAACTGTGCTAACCGGATATGGGGAAAGTTTTCCGGACGAAGCCTCAAAAAACGCCATAAACCGGCATCCATCACCTGAGTTATTTCAAACTTCCGTTGCAGATAGCGAAATTCTTTACGAAGCCGGAGACTATACTCATCTTCCTGCTCCTTCTTTAAAAACGCCTCCTCCAGCAAACCGGCCTGCCCGAAGAAAAAAGCCTCTATCTGGAACAGATCATTCCGATGCTTGTCTATCGCCCGAAATGGAAGCAGTCCTGCCCACGTCTCAAAAGCATCGCCATTCAAGCCGAAACCGAAATTACGGGCAAGAGTGATAAAGAAGGCATCTTCCCAATGACGGTCACATCGTTCCAGCCGGTCGGCAATTTGCCTTGCTTTTTGCTCCAGTCGTTCGGTCTGAAGAGCCGTCAGCCAGGAGTGAATCGTTAATTTGGATAAGGACCCTATGATGGAGTAGCAGGCAGGATATTGGTCGGCAATGCAGAGTTCATGATAATGGGTTTGTACATTCTCGGGACAGGTCAATAGCAGTTGGGGGATTTGCTCACCGTTGGAACGGGTTACTTCGGCGTCTGCCTCGGCCACCACATGCAAAATCACAGAATCGTATGCTTTATCATGGTCGTGACCGTGACGGTACCAGTCTGAAGAATGAGTATGTATCTCTATATTTCCCACCCACAATGTACCGTCTATCTTCAGCTTCGCATTAAAGAAGTCGGGACCGGCATCAGGGTTCTGCAGTCCGGAATCGATAATTTCTACCAGTAAGCCTTTGGTGGTTTGCAGTATTTTGAGAGGGAATAATTTATGTTTCCACACATAGTGGAGAAGGTGTTCCATGTTAACAGAAAGTTAATGTGCACTGCAAATGTAATAAAAATCTTATCTTTGCGACTATTATTTTGAATATAAGTCAGAAAACAATGAAAATAGCGTTGATCGGTTATGGAAAAATGGGCAAGGAACTTGAAAAGGCAGCCCTTAGTCGCGGACACGAAATTGTCTGCATTATTGATGTTGATAATCAGGAAGACTTTGAGTCGGAAGCATTCAAGTCCGCCGACGTAGCCATTGAGTTCACCAATCCGATGGTAGCCTACAGCAATTATATGAAAGCTTTCAAAGCCGGAGTCAAATTAGTATCAGGCAGTACAGGATGGATGGCGGAACATGGCGAAGAAATCAAAAAGCTATGTACCGAAGGAGGAAAAACCCTTTTCTGGTCGTCCAACTTCAGTCTTGGAGTAGCCATCTTCTCATCTGTCAACAAGTATCTGGCAAAAATAATGAATCAATTCCCCGGTTATGACGTCACCATGAGCGAGACTCATCATATCCATAAACTGGATGCACCCAGCGGCACTGCCATCACACTGGCTGAAGGCATACTGGAAAACATGGACCGCAAAGACAAATGGGTAAAAGGAACGCTCCTTGCACCGGACGGTACCGTCAGCGGCACCGACGCCTGCGCTTCCAACGAGTTTCCTATCGACTCGATCCGTGAAGGAGAGGTTTTCGGCATTCATACCATCCGCTACGAGTCAGAAGTAGACAGCATTTCCATCACGCACGATGCCAAGAATCGCGGCGGCTTTGTATTGGGAGCCATCCTTGCTGCCGAATACACGGCCCAACATGAGGGATATCTGGGCATGAGTGATTTATTCCCATTCTTAAACGAATAAGGCTTCAAAGCCACTATCAAACGAATATAGATTATGAGACAAGCCACACGCACACAATGGATCAAATGCACCATTGCTATTCTCCTTTATCTCGCCTTCCTCATCTGGGTACGCAGTTGGTGGGGGCTGATTGTCGTTCCTTTCATCTTCGATATTTATATCACCAAGAAAATACCCTGGTCATTCTGGAAGAAATCGAAGAATCCTACCGTTCGTAATGTTATGAGTTGGGTAGATGCCATTGTCTTTGCATTGGTTGCTGTCTACTTTGTCAATATCTACATTTTCCAAAACTATCAGATTCCTTCCTCGTCTTTGGAAAAGTCATTGCTGGTAGGCGACTTCCTGTACGTCAGTAAGATGAGCTACGGGCCACGTGTGCCGAATACGCCGCTTTCCATGCCGTTGGCGCAACATACGTTGCCTATTTTAAATACCAAATCATATATCGAATGGCCTCAGTGGAAATATAAAAGAGTTCCCGGGTTCGGAAAAGTGAAACTCAATGACATTGTTGTCTTCAACTTTCCTGCCGGTGATACGGTAGCGCTCAACAATCAGCAAACAGATTTCTACTCTATAGCCTACGGTGAAGGTCAGCGCCTGTATCCCAAGCAGATAGAGATGGACAGTCTGACACGCCAGCAGCAACGTGCTGTTTACGATTTGTATTATAATGCCGGTCGCCAGCAGATTCTATCGAATCCGCGTGTTTACGGAGAGGTCGTTTATCGTCCGGTAGACCGCCGTGAAAACTATGTAAAACGCTGTGTCGGTCTGCCCGGAGATACGCTGCAGATCGTAGACGGTCAGGTCATGATTGACGGCAAGGCTATCGAGAATCCCGAAAATCTGCAGTTCAACTACTTTGTACAGACCACAGGCCCGTATATCACAGAAGATATGTTCCGTGAATTAGGCATCAGCAAGGCAGACCAGACATTGTATGATGATTCTTCATGGGAAGAAACCTTCAGACAGATCGGACTGGACAATCGGAATGCACAAGGAAAGATGGCTCCTATTTATCATCTTCCGCTGACGAAGAAAATGTACGAAACATTGTCCGGCAACAAAAAGCTCATCAGCAAGATCGTCATGGAACCGGAAGAGTATGCCGGACAGATGTACCCGCTCAACTTACATACCAAATGGAACCGTAACAACTACGGTCCGATCTGGATTCCCGCCAAAGGTGCTACTATCACTCTGACTGAAGACAACCTGCCTATCTACGAACGTTGTATTGTCGCTTACGAAGGAAATAAGCTGGAGATCAAGCCGGACGGTATTTATATCAACGGCGAGAAAACCGATCAATATACCTTTAAGATGGACTATTACTGGATGATGGGCGACAACCGCCACAATTCTGCGGACTCCCGCTATTGGGGATTCGTTCCTGAAGACCATGTAGTAGGTAAACCTATCGTTGTATGGCTGTCACTTGACAAAGACCGCGGATGGTTTGACGGAAAAATCCGTTGGAACCGCCTCTTCAAGTGGGTAGACTGATAAGGATACAGACGTGATAGAGTGATAAGGTGATAGAAATTGATGAACATTCGTAAATTCAAATGGATATTCGCATTCGCCGGAGCAATAGCCGTCGTGCTTCTGCTCCGGGGATTCGCTTTTACATCCTGCCTTATCCCTTCCACCGGTATGGAGAATTCACTTTTTCAGGGTGAACGTATTCTGGTCAACAAATGGAGCTACGGCCTGCGGGTTCCGCTGATGTCACTGTTCTCATATCACCGCTGGTGCGAGCGATCTGTCCGGCAACAAGATGTTGTAGTCTTTAATAATCCCGCCGCCATCGGGCAACCGACTATTGACCGAAGAGAAATCTATATCAGCCGTTGTATCGGTACTCCCGGCGATACCCTGCTTGTCGATTCCCTTTTCTCCGTATCCTCTCCCGAAGCACAACTCAATCCGGACAAGAAAAGGCTCTACACCTATCCCGCTGCCAAAGAGCAGTTGGTCACTTCGCTTATGCAAACCCTTTCCATCACCAACGACGGACTGATGGGAAGTAATGACAGTACTCATGTCCGCAGTTTCAGCCGCTATGAATATTACTTACTGGAACAAGCGATCAGCGATCAGAACTGGATTCAGCCTTTGACGGAAAAAAGCGAAAAAGAGCTTAAACCGCTCATCGTTCCCGGCAAAGGGAAAGCACTACGAGTATATCCGTGGAATATCACATTGCTGCGAAATACCCTCGTGATGCACGAAGGCAAACAGGCGGAAATAAAGAATGATACGCTTTATATCGACGGAAAACCCACACAGCATTGTTTTTTTACCAAAGATTACTACTGGATGGCTTCCAACAATAGTGTCAATCTGTCCGATTCACGTCTGTTCGGATTCGTTCCGCAAGACCATATTATCGGGAAAGCATCACTAATCTGGTTCTCTAAAGAAAAAGGAACGGGAATCTTTGACGGATACCGATGGAATCGCTTCTTTCAGTCTGTAAAATAATTCACATGCATAGTTTTCAACATAACATCTGTACATAAAATAATGAGAATAGCTTATTTATCATCTGCCTACCTTGCTCCGGTAGAATATTATACCAAACTATTGGAATATGATAAAATATATGTCGAACAACACGATCATTATATAAAGCAAACCTATCGCAACCGTTGTACGATTGCCGGACCTGACGGCGAACTGGCACTCTCCATTCCAACCGTCAAACCGGATACGCTGAAATGTCCAATGAAGGATATACGTATTTCCGATCACGGTAACTGGCGCCATCTGCATTGGAATGCCATCGAATCAGCCTACAACAGTACTCCTTACTTTGAATATTACAAAGACGACTTCCGCCCTTTCTACGAAAAGAAATACGAGTTTTTAGCCGATTTCAACGAGGAACTCTGCCAGCTGGTCTGTAAGTTGATAGACATTCAACCCTGCATTGAACATAAAACGGAATTCACAACAGAAGAAACAGATTTCCGCGAGATTATTCATCCTAAGAAAGATTTCCAGATAGCTGATCCAGAATTTATTCCGCATCCCTATTACCAAGTCTTTGATTCCAAACTCGGTTTTCTCCCTAATCTGAGTATTATTGACCTGCTTTTCAATATGGGACCGGAGAGTTTGTTGGTATTAACAAGTAAATAACATTATAATAGCCAGACAAAGACATCAAACGTCCTGACACTACGTATCTTATCATATATCCCGGTAAGGTTAACAGGCGGACAAGCCTTGATTAATATCTTTTGTCCGCTTCCTGTTTTCGTTCCACGTACGTAAACCGTTGGGACTGCGTACGTGATCCCATCGGTTCACGTACATGAACTCATGGGATTACAGACGTGAAACGAAGAAATGTAACGACCGTAATACATTAATCTAACGTTGAAAACAGCTTAATAAACGTAGCACAAACTATTAAATGAACCGGCTTACCTGAATCAGGAAGGCAGAATCTCTTATGAAGGTGACAATAGAAAAGTTGTTTTTCTCTATTATCACCCTATTGTCACCACCTATTGTCACCCTTATCACGCTAAATTCCAGCACATTAAGCCTGAAAAGTGACAAGTAACAATAAGAATAACGTTTTAACTCTAGTTGAAAGAGGCACATTCTATATCACTACAATTCATCATTGATTGAAGTTTATCACAGTAAAATCAAGCTAAGAAGCCTTATTTCTAACCACAAACAAGACTCGTTTCAAAGAAAAAGGAGAATGTTGTGACTCTCTCTTTTATAAGATAACAACATTCTCCCAGCAATCTGTTTTACCGGGGGAGGCCCCCAGTTTTACCAAACGGATACCTATCTCAACTCAAATGGTACAATTCCTTTAATGTCTCTGGATGATGTTCCGATGACTGCTTCAAACTTACCCGGTTCTGTCATCCATTCGTGTTTGACATCATCGAAGAAGCTCAGGGCTTTTTTATCAATCGTCAGCGTTACAGCCTTCTCCTCACCCGGAGCCAGTTTTACTTTCTTGAAGCCTTTCAGTTCCTTGACCGGACGAGGCAGAGAGGATTTCTTATCGCTGACATAAAGCTGGATAACTTCCTGACCTTCACGAGTACCTGTATTCTTTACGTTGATCGTGAAAGAGATGGTATCATCGGCAGTCATAACCTTTTTGTTAGCCGAAGGTTTCCCGTAAGCGAAAGTAGTATAGCTCAATCCGTGTCCGAACGGGAAAAGCGGTTTGATCTTTTCTTTGTCTGCCCAGCGATAGCCTACAAAAATATCTTCACGATAGATTTCGTTTATGGTATCACCATTGTTCTTGGAGTGTGCCAGTTCTTCTTTATTCCCCGGATATTCACCCAGTGTATGTGCGCCTACGTCTTCCAGTCTTGCAGGAAAAGTAAAAGGAAGTTTCCCCGACGGATTAGCATCTCCTAGCAGTACCGAAGCAAGAGCTGTTCCGGCTTCCGAACCTAAGAACCAACCCTGAACAATAGCGGGCACTTCATTTACCCAAGGCATGGCAACCGCATTACCGGAGATGTTTACGACAATCAAGTTCTTATTTACTTTTGCCAACTCGCCAATCACTCTGTCCTGCGCATACGGCAATCCAAGGGATGCACGGTCCGAATCTTCGCAATCCTGATGATTGCTCTTGTTCAGTCCACCGAAGAAAATTACGTAATCCGCATCTTTAGACACTTCTACGGCCTCAGCAAGAAGTTCATCCTCCGAACGGTCGTCTTTCAAATCTTGTCCGGTCTGTACTCCATTATATTCCCCTGTCGGGTCACCAACGTATCCACGGGCATACAAAACTTCCGCCTGTGAACCTACGCGGTTCTTCAAGCCGTCCAAAGGAGATATCTCATATTTCACTTTCAGAGAAGAACTACCACCCCCTACAGTCATCATCTTAATGGCGTTTTCACCGATAACAGCAATCTTCCTGGCTTTCTTCAAGTCAATAGGCAATACATTATCCTTATTCTGTAACAGTACAATTCCTTCTTCACCGATTTTTCGTCCGGCTTGTCCATGCTCGGGCGAAGCCAGAGAACCGAAAGGTTTATACGGGTTCATCGAAGTGCGGAAGATCAGACGGAGGATATTACTCACTTTTTCGTCCAGTTCTTTGGTTCCGACTGTGCCCTCCTGGATCAGTTTCAGGTAAGGATGTGCCAAATAGTAATTGTCATAAGCATTCCTTGTCCCGGCAGAAAGTCCGTTTGTCCATGAACCGAACTCCATATCCAGACCATTCGAAATGGCCTGGAAAGTATCATGTACTCCGCCCCAATCTGAAACGACGACACCATCAAAGCCCCATTCCTTACGCAGAATATCTTGCAGTAATCGCTTATTATGGCACGCATGCTGAGTCTTATAGAGCTTACCGGAGTCGGTATCTTCACTAAACGAATAAAGGTTGTAAGCTCCCATTATTGCCCAAGCACCACCTTCCTGAACGGCCGCTTTGAAAGCCGGAAGATAAATCTCATAAAGAGCACGGTCGCTCAAATGAACATTGGTGGTGTGACGGTTGAACTCCTGATTGTTTAATGCGTAATGCTTCACACAAGCAGCAACACCGTTTTCCTGTACTCCCTTAATATAAGGAACTACCATCATGGAAGACAGGTACGGATCTTCGCCCATATATTCAAAATTACGCCCATTCAACGGGGTACGGTAGATGTTGACACCGGGCCCCAGGAGAATATCTTTTTTCCGGTAACGGGCTTCTTCGCCAATGCTCTTCCCATAAAGATAAGACATTTCGGGATTCCATGTTGCAGAAAGGCAAGTCAATGCAGGATAGGCTATACAGGAATCGTTTGTCCATCCTGCCTGATCCCACTCATCCCATAATACTTCGGGACGGATGCCGTGAGGGCCATCGGTTGCCCATACTTCGGGAATCCCCAGACGAGGGACTCCCGGTGAACTAAATTTAGACTGCGCATGAGTCATCTTCACCTTCTCTTCAAGTGTCATACGGCTCAGCGCATCTTTCACCCGTTCTTCAATAGGCTTGCTCGTGTCCAGATATACTGGTGTCTGCGCCATATTCATAGTCGGTAAAACGGCGGCTATAGACAAGCCAAGTAACGTTGCTTTAAATTTCATGTTCATAAATGATTTCTGTATTTTTACTTCTTCACAACAGAAAGAATTCCTTTATCTATCCCCTGAGTGAAATCTAACGTAAACACATAAGTAACTCCCTGTTCCAACGGAGAGGCCAATACAAGATTTTCCTCATCAACATTGAATAAGTTCCGGGTAGCCTGATCCATTTGCAGGTTCTTTTGATGAAATTGCTGATCCCAAGACTTTCCACCCAGATATTTAACACTGATATAATCGTATCGTATGCGTTCACCAATAACCGTACTGCCTTCAGCACCAGTCTTCCCAGTAAACTGATAAACTTTCGGACTGATTTCCGCCACACAATAAGCAGTCGAAAAGTCCCAGTTAAATTCGTCCTTAATAGACGGAGAGCCCATACCATAGCCCAACAACCATACGGCACCATGCCCGTCAGCATCCAGTCCGGCTTCACTATTGCCATTCATACGTACTACTGCAAAGTATTTGCGTGTAGCATTTACCATCACCCTGTAGCTACCGGCAACCGGCAAGAACTTCAAGTGATTATCTCCGGTCTTCACCAGATAATCCGGATCAACATACCAATCATTTAGATCTTCGATGCCACCTATTTCGAGTGTCTGGTTCTGCGTCAAAGACATCTGCAATTGATACATATCGGAACTGCCTTCTTCCAGCTTCATTCCATTGATTGTAATGTCCGGTCGCGGCAAGTCTACCTGTCCTACTTTCTCTACAGTCAGTACTGCTTTGGTATTACCTTTCGTTACATCTACCGTAAACTTATAAACACCGCCTCTCTCAAATTTCTGACCTTCCTGCAACTTCAAGTTACCCGACTCTGTTATTTCAACAAGATCGCTTGTAGTAGAGATGGCATCTCCCTTAAATTCACCATTATCCCACTTGTTTATGTGGAAGAATTTAAAGTCAATATCACTTGTTTTCATAGTCACACCGGCAGTAAACGTAAGTTGATACTTCTTTGCCGTAAGTTGCGGCATACACAAACCATTCTCCGGCGTCCATCCCACTTCGTACAAAGATACCGACGGCTTGCCAATTCCATTTCCGATAGCCCAGATAGCTCCTGTTCCGTCATCCTGCAATTTAGCTGCTTCACCGTCTTTTAAAGCTATGACAGAGAAGTACTGTCTCTTACCGTTTGCTGTAATCTGATAGCTTCCGTCAATCGGCAGGAACTTCAGTGTTCCATCCTCCTGCTTTTCAAAGAAGTCCGGATCAATCCACCATTCATCATAAGCAGGCACTCCTTCGAACGTCAGAATGTCATTCTGCTTTAACGACAGTTTAACAGCATATACATCGTTTTCTACCAATTCCATTTCTTTTCCATTCAGCAATAATTTGGCAAACGGACTTGCTTCATAGTTGAAAGTATTAAACTGAATCGTATAATTGCCCGGCTCTGTATTGGAGAACGGGATAGACGTAGTAGAGCCTACTGCAATCGTATTGTCTTCCCAGCCAAAAGTTAGCTCGTTGCCGTGCTCTCCTACTTTCGGAGTTTTGATATACGCTTTCATCTTCTGCGAAAAGTCTCCCGATACGCTATAATGATACATCGATTGCCTGTCCATCCGGTACTCCTGCCCTTCTTCATCTACCAGGGTCAGATAAGGAAAGTCCGGGCGTGCCAACGTAAGTTCCGTTTCCTGTTCCGTCGTAGTAAAGTGAATATTCTGAAGGATATACTTCAATGTCGCCTTTCCGTTAGGAATATTAG
>OAUM01000187.1_pt1 | contig 35940 bp, 28 predicted proteins | sample 1476281 | NCBI WGS metagenome assembly OAUM01 (sample SAMEA2580047, study PRJEB22360) | human gut metagenome | biome: human gut; feature: human-associated habitat; material: faeces | place: Denmark | collected 2008/2010
CGTTTAAGTCATATAGATAGTCAAGGTAGCATAGCCCAGCCCACAGACGATTCCAACCAACACGAAATCCATCGAACAATCGTTCGATTAGATAATGAATGCTTGGAATGTGGGAGGGGCCTGTCCTGTCCTATCCAAACATCTGTGGCAGGTCGATGAAGACGGTTCGATCGCTTTCGCCGGCTTCGAAGCCCGAACGGGAGAAGAATCCATAGCGATGGCACTTGAGCCCCGTTGCCTCAACTTGGGTGATTTCCTCGTCGACCATTTTTTGCGTGACGGGGGATTTGCGGAACTTTGCTTCGTAGAATGCGTAGCCCTCGGGGTCTTGCGTTACCACATCGAATTCGCCGCTCGTTTTGTTTGCGGGATCGTCGTACCAGTACTTGCCTATGGCGTCGAAAGCCGGTTCGATCTTGCCGGTCCTGTTCTGCCGCACGAGGTATTGACGGCAGATCTCCTCGAACATATGAGAAACGTAGTTTTCCTCGAAGTCTTGGGAGACGTGACGATCATAGAAGACTTCCGGGTCGAGCAGCTGACGCGCTGAGGCATTGCGGAAAACATAGCGATAGTAAAAGAGCGAAAGCGGATCCACTACAAAGTAGCCAGACTTGCGCTTGTTCGTAGGGTCGTTGATGGGTGCACGCTTTTGGACGATTTCGAGTGACATGAGCTTGTCGAGCACGTCTGCCATGGCCGGACCGCTCGAGACATGCGACTGTGCCAGCACGTCCCCCCAACGGGAGTAACCTTGTGCGAGAGCTCCGAAAACTTCGTTGGCGTTGGTCATCTTCGAGATCTCGGCGTTGAGATAGGACGGCACCTCGCTTTCTAAGCGGGCGCCAGGTTCCGTGACGAGCTCGATGATGTTGTCGCGTACGCTTTGGGATTGATCGATGAGGCGATTGTAAAAGGGGATGCCGCCAAAAACGCTATAGAGCCGCACCTTGTCCTCGGGCGAGAACGCGGGATAGAACTTCGCAGCGTCAAAGTAATCCATGGGCTTAAGCTCAAGCGCGAGATCAATTCGCCCGTAGAGGGGGCTTTCATGCTCGATGAGGGATTTCATAATCTCAACGTAGGAGCCGCACAGGACAATGTTTAAACGTGAGTCTTCCCTGTGAGCGTCGATTGAGGTCTGGAGAATGCTGTCTAAGCCTTTAACCGCATCTCTCAAGTAGGGGTATTCGTCGAGAACAAGGGTAACGTTCTTGTCTTTGGCTTGGGCAAACAGAAATTCGATGAGCTCGCGGATGCCTGTGAAGGCGAGCGGAGGAAAGCTCAGCGCTTCAGCAACAAGGGCGGACAGACTCTCGAGGTTGTCTGCTTCGGAGGTTTGGCGGCACTCGTAATAGACCGTTGCGACGTCCGACAAATCGGTTAGCGTCTGCTTGATGAGCTCACTTTTGCCGACGCGACGCCTGCCGTAAATAAGAACATTGCGCTGCTCGGGTGCTTTGAGCGTTTTCTTAATACGGGTGAGTTCACGCTCCCTGCCAATGAATTCCACTTACTCGGTTCCTTCCGACTCGGTTTTGTCCGAGTTAATTGTATCGCATGAATCAGTTTATTCTCGAGTTTACTCGGACAAAACCGAGTCGGTTCTGTCCGAGTAAGTTTGAATAGTGAATTGAAATTGTTATGTCCGCATGGCGATGACGAATATGGTTTTCATAATGACAGATATAGTTGACATTGCCTGATGGATGCAATATATTTCTGTCATGTTGCAACGGATATCTGTCCATTACTACGAAAGGAACTCCATGCCGGGCAAAAAGAACCTACGCATGAAGGCGGCGCGCGCGGCGGTTGGCCTTTCGCAAGCTGACTTGGCCGAGGCCGTGGGCGTTACGCGCCAGACCATCGGCCTGATCGAGGCGGGCGGCTACAACCCCACGCTCAATTTGTGCGTGGCAATCTGTAAAGCGCTACGCGTTACGTTGAACGACTTGTTTTGGGAAGACGAGAACGACGTCGACCCTGACGCTCTTTAGGAGTTCGCTATGAAATTTGAAGATTTAAAACTCGTGCAAAAGTGGCGTGAATATGCCGGCCCAAAGGATGAGCGCCTGGAGGCTGAGAGCGCGAAGATCTACAAGATTGGTTTCGTGCTGCTTTCGTTTGGCATGTTGATGATCTTTTTCTACCAGTTTATAGCTCGACAGGTCGCGTGGGTTCACAGCGACGCCAGTGAAATGCCGCATGGCTTTGCAACGCCGTTCGAGGCAGCCATGTATTTGTGGCTCGTTCTCGTGATGTTGATTTGCGCAGGACTGCAAACGCGGAAGGGCTATGTCGATACCAATCGTTTTGGGCAAACCGAGCATCTTCCTGTTGGATATTTCCTGCTTCTCAGCGGTCTTAGCGGCGCCGCGTTCGCGCTTGTTATTGCCGCAATGCGCTGTATCGCTGAGGCGCAGATCGTACCGCTCGAAAGCGTCTTTTGGTTGGCGAACCTGGCCACGGGCGTGTTCTGCGGTGCGACGATATTCGCGGCCACGTTTGCTGCCCTGTGCGCAACGTTTTTCACGGCGAAAAGACGCCGTGCCAAGCTCGAGGCAGATCTCGACTCCACTGACGATATCTAATGCGTAATGGGCCGGCTCTGGGTATCCAGAACCAGTCCTTTTGATGTTCGATGAGCCGAGCCGGCGTCTCTCACAAAAGTAACTAGGGGCTAGCGAGGCTTATCAGAATTGACCTCATTGGCGGTGTTGGTTTCGAGCGCCGTGCGGCGGGTGCTGTAGGCGATGAGGCCGGCGCCTGCCGCGGCGAGTGCTGCAGCGGCTGCCGTCAGGGGAGCGTTGACATCGCCCGTGCCCGCAAGCGCGCCCGCTTTTCCGGAGCGCTTGTTAGTGCCGTGGTCCTTGCCGCTGCTGGAGCTGCTTCCGCCGGAGTCGCCGCCCTTGTCAGTACCGCCGCCACTCGAGCTGCCACCGCCGTCCGCCGTCATCGGTGCATCGTGAAGCCCCGTCGTATCCGCGTTGTCGCATACGCCGACCTGAACTTCTGAGCGTTCGCATGCCGCGTCGGGCACATGAAGCTCGTGCAGTACGGCACCCAGCGCCGAGTTTGCCCCCGGTCGAATTTCCTCGAGCGTTACGGGATCGAACGCCACCAGATTACGCGCCTTCGCATACAGCGTTACGCGTTTGCCGACTTCGTCGCTCCAACTCTCGGGAATGGCGAAGCTCATGCGGAACTGTGCCGTGCAACCCGGTGCCAGCACGGCGTTGCCGTTGTCGGCTACCAGCGGGTGCGTTGCAAAACGCGCGTCCAGCGTCTCGAGCGCGTACTTCACGTGTGCCATGTCGTTGGCCGAAGCGTCCTCGGCAAGCTCTGGATCGTAGATCGAAGCCATGCGTGCGTTCGCTCCGAACCCGATGGATGCGCTGGAGAACGGCTGGCTGGAGCCCTCTCGGTACAGATCGATCGTGCCGGCGGTCAGCAAGGTGTTGCCGTCGTTTCGCACCGTGACCATGAAGGATTCGCCTGCTGCTCCGGGCACCACCGCGCCCGAGGTAGCGACCGCGCCCGTCGGAGTGGCACACGCCACCAAGGGCACTTCGATACCGTGCAGCTCTGCCTCGCTCTTCTCCGCGCTCACAATGTGCGTGGCGAGCGCGGAGAGCATGCCTCCCGACGTCAAAAATGTCGTTATCTGATCGATGGGATGGTCCAGCTCGCACATCACGAACGGCTCCGTGAACAGATCGCCTGCCAAGGTGCTGGCGAAGATGCGGAAGTGCTTGCCCATCACTGCTACCGGGTTGCCTTCTTCGTCGTAGGTTTGTCCCACCTTGCCATCGGTGTTCTCTACATAGAGCACGCACCTGCCGTTGTTACTTACACTAAACGATGCCGGGCCACAGCCTGCGGCACCCACGGGCTCCGACGCAAATGCCGCCGCGCCTCGCGTCCAAGTAATATGCTGCAGCTGCTCGTTGACGGTGGCCAAAAAGCCCGTGTGCTGCGGCCACGGCACCGCACGGGGTACCGTGGCGTCTGGTGGCATAACACCCCAGCCCGCAATGGACTGGCCGATCACGGCGTACGATGCGCAGCCGCAACCGTCTGCAGTCTCGTACGCAACGGGCACCACCATTTTGCCGTTGATATTTTCGGGCTCGCCCAGCTCGATACTCGACGGTGCTTGTGGAAAGCGGAGAACTTGGCGGAACGTCAGGCTGTCGCCCGAAACGTCCGACCACAGGGTAAAGCACTCCAGCGCAACCTCAGCCTCGCTGCCGAGTGCCTTTTCTGCGGTGGTTCCGCGGCGGTGGAGGTAGGCACCCGACAGACGCCCGTCGACCAGCGTCTTGCCCACCGTGATGCGCGGGCACTGCAGGCAATGGTAGCCATCCTCTTGCAGGCGGCCGCGCGAGATGCTGCGCCATGACGTATGCGACACCACGCGGATCTCGTCATTACTTATGCGCAGGCGCACAACGGACAGTATGCCGGCTGTGCTTGCCGTATCGAAAAGGGTGTTGTCGCCGTCGGGGCGCTCGCCCGAGACCAGCAACACATAGGCGTCCTGGTTTTCTCTTCCGTCCGTATATTCCACCACGTCGAAGTCGTAATCGTATATGCCGTCGCGCTCCACGTCGCCCTCGCCAAACCCAAGGGGGAAGTCCACGGGCGTGGGAGCGGACCACGTGCCGTTCGTCTTTGTATGCACCACCAGGCGCGAGCGACCATTGTCGCCGTAGCGCACCGATGCGATACGGAACAGGCATTCTACGCCGGCGATAATCGCCAGCTTCATGTGAGCTTCGCTGAGTACGCCGGTAAACAGCACGTTGTCGCTCGACGGCTTGATTCCGCCACGCTCGTCCTCCGATACACCAGCAGAATTGGCGTTGGGGTCCGCAACGGCGTTCGTCGCCTGCCTGACATAGGTGTACGCATACATCGGCGCGGCGTTTTCGTCGTTCTCTATCAGTGCGTGGACGAAATGCTCGATCTGTCCCGTGTCGTCGCTTTCTGCATCCGCCTCGAGCTCAATGCGCGTGACCGACCGGTCCCAATCGCGTACGGTAGGCGCGACATTCCTTGCAGTGGCCTTAACCTCAGCGCGTGCGAGCAGCTCGGCGTTGGTGACGATGGTGGCCGATGCGATAAACTGCGGCACACCACCTGCCTCGGCGTTGCCGGCCGAGCCGAAGCAGGCATCCAGCGTATAAGGCGTATCTCCACCCAATGCGAGCTCAGAGCGCTGGAGCACATACTGGTTGCCATTGTTCACCGACATATTCCACGAATCGAGGAGTGTGGGCCACGACCCCGACCAAGCCTTGGTGGTCCACTTGAACATTACGAACTGGAGTATCACATCGACATCGGCGTCTGCACCCACGCGCAGCCGCGGAAGCTGGTGCCCGTCCGCCTTCTCGTACCCAATGAACAGGGTGAGGGATGCGGCGCCACGCACGGCAGACGAAGCGACGCCTGCAACGCCGGCGCCAAAGGTGACGGCAAGCCCGATCTGGATGGTGAATGAGCCCGAGGTGTTTGAAAAGTCGAGCGAAATGTTTTTAAAAAACGCCGCGCCGCTGCCGTGCGTGTGGGCACCCACGGCGAGCGCCAGCTTCGCCAGCACCCAGGGGTTGACGTTTAGGAAAAACGGCACCGGTCCTAGGGTAAACTGCTCGGTCCAATTGAGGTCGGTTCTTACTTGAAAGAGTGCCTTAATATTGCCGTATGCGGGGTCGTTGTTGTTGCCCCAGGTTTTGCCCACCCAATCGTAGGCGAGCGAGCCGTACAGCTGTGTGGCGATATCCATCGTGAACAGCAGCGTGCAATGGTGGCGAAGGAGCTTAGTGTTTCTTGGATCGGTTCCCGAACCGGCACTCATACTCTTGTACTGATTCCACTTCCCCTCCATCTCGTCGAGGTAGCGGTTTGCCTGCTTGGCACCCGACTCGCGCGGTGACTTCTTCCAGTACTCCGGATCAGGGTTGCCCGAATCGTTCATATAGCTGGCTGGTTTGTATCCTCCGCCAAACAGCACGTATCCAGCAAACGAGAAATCGAAGAGGATCGGAAATGTGGGCATCCAGCACGTGAACTTATTGCCGCCGATGCCGGGAAACGCCGCCGGGAAATCAAACGGAGTAATCTCTTGGTCCATGGTGGTGGGAATGATGGTGGTCGAGCCCGATTCCGCCTTTGCGGCCGGCGCGGTGACAACGGCCATGGGGGAGGAGAGTGTATAGGTCTTGCCCTGGTAGTCGAGAGCAAAGCGCAGCTTGCGCCCTTCCTCCAGAAGGTTCGACGCTGTATCGAGGAACGTGTCTTCAAGCGTGAACGTTGCCAGACTATCCGCACCCGATGCACTGGCCTTGACTTGGCCAATTTGCGTGACGGTTTCGGGCGAGCTGCCCGTGGCAGGTATTACCTTGTTGATGTGCAGCGTTGCCTGTCCACCCTGTGGCAGATGTGCCTGCACGGTAAAGGCGTGCGTGTCGGGTTGATCGTTTCCGGCGTCGTCCTTCGGCAATGCCATGAACGTGGCTTCAGCGTACTGGATGTCCCATTCGTCAAACGTGAGCTGGCGGAAGTACGGCTCGCCATCGGAAAGCGGACGCGTGGGTGCGGTTATGGCGGTGCCGCCCTGGATACGCGCAAGGGGAATCTCGACATCACGGTAGCCCGCCATGCTAATGGAAATGCCGCCGTTAAAGTCGTACGCGTCGAGAAGCGTTGCCTCGTCCACGTAACCTTCCGAAAGAGGGGCGATCTCAAAGATGGCCGTGCCCTCGTCGTCGGTCGTGGCGGTGAGCTGCTTGCCTGCGGCATAGCGCGATGTGAGCGTGACCTGGGCACCCGTGATGGGCGTATTCTTGTTGGCGACGTCGACCACGACCACACCAAACATGGTGCGCGAGAGAACGAGCACCCTGAAGGGGTCTTCTTCGTCGGCATGGGCTTCGGTAGGCGTAAATGGCAGTATGAAGACGTTTGGGCTGCCTGGCACGCGAGGCAACATCATGCCTGCCAGCGAAGACACTCCGGCGACAAGTAGCGAACGGCGATCAAGCATCTTGGGCTCCCATCCCGCAAATATCGGTGGAAATAATCCAATTTTGCGAGAAGGCGCCACGTGGCGGTAGTGCCGTTCGATGGCCAAAATGTCCAATTTGAGCGTGCGAAAGCGTCGGGCCCCCGGGACGCTTTCGATATGCCAGGTAGTCTGGCCGCTAACGCAACATATGCGCGACCAGCTCGGCGCGTGTGCCGATACCAAGCTTGGCATACACTCCTGATAGGCGGTTTTTGACGGTGCCCGGCGATACTCCCATATGGCGTGCGATTTCGGCGTTGGTCCACCCACGACAGGCGAGCATGGCCATGGTGAATTCCGTGGTCGTTAGATCGTCGGCCACGTCCTCGCCCGAATCGGGGTTGTGGATGCGCCGCCAACCGTAGCTGAATCGATACGTAATCTCGATGATGCGCGCGAAGTCGTCAGGGTATTGCGATTTTAGGCATGCCTCGATGAGCCCCTGCAAAAGGCCGTGGTGTTCGCCGATGAGCTCGATAAGGCCGTCGGGACGCGCAATGTCCCAAGCGGTTCCGAAGTGTGCCTTTGCGGCGTCGACGTCTTTGAGGCTCATGCATGCCATGGAAGCCGACAGGTGCAGGAACAGCTCCGAGATGGGATAACTCCCCTGTTTCATGATCAGGGCGTTTTCCGCCATGCCCAGGCTGCGGCCATATTCGCCGCGTAGGTACAGGGCATGCGCCATCACGTAGCTGGCGAACAGGCGCAGGCCTTCGGGCAGATGCGCCGCAAGCGGATAAAACTCTTCGGCGGAATGCGGGGAAGGCAAGTGCAGCAGGACGCTCGCGGCGGAGGCGAACAGGATATGCGTGGCGTGGACGGCGGACGATTCCTCGTCAGTTGGCGTATCGAGGATGCCTGCAAGGCAACGGCGGGCATCGGCGATACGGTTGAGCGATAGACTGGCATATCCGCAGATAAGGCATGCGGAATAGCGCAGTGCGGGGTCGGTGGCGTCAAGATAGGGGCGTGTCGTCTTGGCAGCGAGGGTGGCCTGTCCGCGAAAGTACAGCGCTTCTGCCGTGGCAATGGCGCGCGAATCGGGGTCGGAAATGTCTGCAACCGCAGCGTCAATCTGCCCCGGCACAAAGGCAGTGCACATCAACGGCATGGGAATGCGTGGGTAGCCATCGCAGTCCATCTTCCATCTCCCATCAGGTGGCAACAATGCAGCAATTGTACTCCTGTTGCTCGGGACCCCTTTCGTTTTACTGTTCGGTTAATGCTACGGATCGTTTTGGAAGGCTTACGAGTATGGTGGTCCCGTTCTCGGAACTTGCTTCGACCTCTACCGTGCCGCCGTGTAGGGCTGCAATCTCCCAAACAAGCGCTAGCCCGAGTCCTGCGCCGCCGTATGCCCTGCTGCGGGATTTATCTAGACGAAAGAACGGCTGGAAGATGCTCTCTCGGTACTGTTTGGGTATTCCCAGGCCCTCATCTTTGACTCGCAGGAGTACGTGGCTGTCGCTGTCGCTGATGGAGACATTGACAGTCGAGCCGGAGCGACTGTAACGGATGGCGTTTTCGGCCAGGTTGAACACCAACCGATAGAGGAGCGTGTCGCTCCCGATTACTAAAGCGTCTCCAGCACAATTGAGGGCTATGCCCTTATTATCAGCAAGTGGCGCAAGGTCGGTGAGGACCTCTTCGGACAAGGGACCAAGTTCAACATCGTCTTCGCAAGGAACGCTGCGGAGCTCACTCATTTCGAGCAATACCTTGGTCATTCGAGATATGCGCTCGGTTTGTTCTTGCAACAGGTCGAGCAGCTCGGCTGTTTCGGGTTGCAAACCGGAGTGCTCGGAGACGAATAGTTCAATCTGTGCTTGCATAAGGGAGAGCGGGGTGCGCAGCTCGTGTGCGGCGTTGCCGGTAAACTGACGCTGTGCAGAGAACCCTTCGCCAAGACGAGCGATCATGTCGTTGAAAGAGACACTGCATCGTTGTAGCTCGGTGGGTACATCTTCATTGAGTCTGATTTCGCTTAGGTTGTCAGGCTGCACACGCTCAACCTGGGCTGCAAAAGCCCGTAGCGGTTTGAGTGCACGGCCGCTCACAAAGTATGCCAGCGCGCCGCCAAGGAGTGTGACTCCAGCCGTGATGTACCAGGCTGTCGTGCCAAAAGACTCCTGTGCGTCGTTTACGACGATTGTGACCTCGTCATCGAGGCTCCCCTTCGTTGGGTCGAACGCCTGGGGCGAATCTTCGCCGGTCGCGTTAAGGGCCGAGATGTCACTGCCGATGGCATCCATGTAGCGCATGCCCGTATAGCCGACCAGGCAGTTCGTCAGCACGCATGCTGCACACGTGAGCAGTGCCGTCATAATCGTTATGCGCCATTGCAGCGAAAGCCCTTTCATTCGCCATCCTCCATAACGTAGCCCTCTCCAATCCGATTGCGAATCGGGTCGTATCCCAAAGCGCTGCGTAGCTTTTTGCGGAGTGACGAGATGTGAACGCGGGTTGCGTTGCTAAAGCTGTTCACGCTGCTATCCCAAACGTGCTCGATAAGCTCCTCTTGACTTACCGGACGCCCCTGATTAAGCATCAGGTATTCCAAGATTCCCGTTTCCTTGCGCGTAAGAGATAAAGCCTCGCTGTCCACGGAAGCGATGCGCGCCTTGGTGTCAAAGCTGAGCTTTCCGCAGGTTAATACTATGTCGCTTTGTGCGAAGCGCCTGAGGGTAAGGCTGCGGATCCTTGCCGCAAGCTCGTCAAGATGAAACGGCTTGGTAAGGTAATCGTTGGCGCCGGCATCGAGTCCGGCGACTTTATCGGATACTTCGCCACGTGCGGACAGAATCAGTACCTTAGTCTCGCAGTCGGTTTTCCTAAGTTCCCTGAGCACGGTCATGCCATCGATACGAGGAAGGTTGAGGTCGAGTACTACGAGGTCAAAGACTTCGACGCCCAGCAGGTCGAGCGCCTCCTGTCCGTCGTGGCAGCAGTCGACGCTGTATGCCAAGTTTCGCAAGCTGCGCGCGATTGCATCGCACAGCGCCTGCTCGTCCTCGACGATCAAAATACGCATAACAGTCTCCTTGCACATTCCAAATCGCGCTTAACACGGATTTTATAGTCGATATGGTCCAATGGTCACGTAACGAAAGGAGTGGTTGGTTTGTTCAAAGCGGTAAAACCCGTGGTACAGGTCGCTTTGTTGATCGTCGGAATTGCCATGGTGTGCTTTGGTGTTATGCGTGGCGAGGCGGATGCCGTGCTGGCCAAAGCGATTAGGCTGTGCTTGGAGTGTATCGGAATTGGATAAAAGAGAAAACACTGCGTCGCATGTTTTGGCCCGATTTCGCGGATTCATTCAGGCGGCGGCAACACTTATTACCAACATTCACCTGCCAAACTTTGCCAAAGGCGGCATCTATCAGGGTGCGGGAAAAACAGTCTGCGTACCTGGACTTAATTGCTATTCGTGCCCCGCGGCATCGGGTGCGTGCCCCATCGGGTCGTTCCAGTCGGTGGTAGGTTCTTCCAAGTTCAACTTTTCTTACTATGTTACCGGTACGCTCATTTTGCTCGGCGTGCTGCTGGGACGCTTTGTATGCGGCTTTCTGTGCCCGTTTGGCTGGCTGCAGGAGCTGCTTCATAAGATTCCCGGCAAAAAGCTTTCCACGAAAAAGCTTGAGCCGCTCACGTACATCAAATACGTCGTGCTGCTGTTTGCCGTGGTGCTGCTGCCCGTCTTGGTGGTCAACGATGTGGGGATGGGGGACCCGTTCTTTTGCAAGTACATCTGTCCACAGGGTGTGCTCGAGGGCGCCATTCCGCTGGCCATTGCCAATGCCGGCATTCGATCTGCGTTGGGACATCTCTTTACTTGGAAACTTGTCGTTCTCATTGCCGTGGTAGTGCTGAGTGTTTTGTTCTACCGCCCCTTCTGCAAATGGATTTGCCCGCTCGGCGCATTCTATGCGCTCATGAATAGGGTGTCCTTGTTGGGGATTCAGGTTGACGCGTGCAAATGTGTCTCGTGCGGCAAATGCTCAAAGGTTTGTCAGATGGACGTTGATGTGGTCCGCGCGCCCAATCATGCCGAATGTATCCGGTGCGGAAAGTGCATCGGGGCCTGTCCTGTCGATGCCATCAGCTATCGCTATGGCCTGGATGTGTCGGCGGAAAAGCTTCCCTTGACCGCCGATAAAAAGTAAACAAGCTTCGACAAAACGGAGGAATGACTATGAAGCTTTCTAAGATTGCGGCCCTGTTTATGGTGCCGGTATTGGCCTTGTGCCTTGTGGCATGTTCGGCGCCCGGTGGCAATGCGAGCGAATCTGCGAGCTCCGATCCTAAGATCGCAGAACTCACTGCGCAGAAGCCGGCCAATGCCGACGAGGCCGCCGAGCTGTATGCGAAGCTCATGCAGAAGGAGAACGAGATCTTTTCGAGTGATAACGCGCTGTGGGAAAAGGTATTCAATGCGGCAAATAAAGACTCGACAATGATTGAGGACGGCAGCAATTACGGCGATTTCTTGCTCAAGACCATCGACGGCGCCAAGGATGAGTTCACGGCGGATGAGCTTAAGACGCTCAAGGCCGGTGCGCAGCAGATCAAGGAGATCGAGGACAAGCTCGAGAGCCTGGAGAAGGAGTTCCCCGGCTGTGGAAGCACGCCGAGCTCAGGCGAGAGCGTCGACGCTTCGACCGCTGGCATGACGGCTGGTGCCAATGCTTCGAGCGAGGCGACGAAGTTCCCCAGCTTTACGGGCAAGGACCTGGATGGCAACGACGTGAACAGCGACGAGCTGTTCTCTAAGAACAAGGTCACCGTCATGAACTTCTGGTTCACCACTTGCAAGCCGTGCGTGGGTGAGTTGGGCGACCTTGAGGACCTGAATAAGGAGCTTGCCAAGAAGGGCGGCCAGGTCGTGGGCGTCAATTCCTTTACGCTCGATGGCAACAAGGGCGAGATTGCAGATGCCAAGGACGTACTGAGCAAGAAGGGCGTGACATATAAGAACATCTGGTTCAAGTCGGATAGCGAGGCCGGTAAGTTTACGTCAAATTTGTTCTCGTTCCCGACAACGTATGTCATCGATCAGAATGGCAACATCGTAGGGGAGCCCATCGTGGGCGCCATCAGCTCCGCTGAGCAGCGCGCAGCGCTCGACAAGCTTATCGACCAGGCGATTGCGAATAGCGAGCAGTAGAAAACGCGTAAAGCACGGCGATGATCGTGCACCGCTGTGCGAAGTAGTCCGCTACCTTTCAAGATAAGCTCCACCATATAGAGGTCCCGCTCGGGACCTCTTCTTTTGGGCGCCGTCCCGTTCGTTTTTTGGCGCGGTTTGTTACATTCCTCACTGGCGTCGGCAAAAAATGGGGATAGAGTAGGACAAACGCGTCGAATACGAACGGCGGAGGAGAGCGGGCAGGGTGCCTGCGCAGGAGAGGTTGCCGTCCATGCTGGAGCTCAAAGGTATTTGCAAAAGGTACGTTACGCAGTCGTTTACGCAGGTGGCGCTCGACAGCGTGAGCCTGTCTTTTCGCGATAACGAGTTCGTGGCCATTCTGGGTCCCTCGGGTTCGGGCAAAACCACGATGCTCAACGTTATCGGCGGACTCGACCACTTTGATTCTGGCGACCTGCTGATTGACGGCATCTCGACCAAGGACTTCCGCGACCGCGATTGGGATGCCTACCGCAACAACCGCATCGGCTTTGTGTTCCAAAGCTATAACCTCATTCCGCATCAGACCATTTTGGAAAACGTGGAGCTGGCGCTCACGCTCACGGGCGTGGGACATGCCGAGCGCCGCCAGCGTGCGCGCGAGGCGTTGGAGAAAGTCGGCTTGGGCGAGCACGTTAACAAGCGCCCGAGCCAGCTTTCGGGCGGGCAGATGCAGCGCGTGGCCATCGCCCGCGCCCTGATAAATGATCCTGAGATCGTTCTTGCCGACGAGCCGACCGGCGCTTTGGATTCAACGACATCCGTACAGGTCATGGACCTGCTCAAGGACGTGGCGCGCGACCGCCTGGTCATCATGGTCACGCACAATCCCGAGCTGGCGTACCAATATGCCACGCGCATCGTCAATCTGGCGGACGGCAAGATCACCGACGATTCCGATCCCTTCGATGCTGCCAAGGCCGCGCGCCGCGAAGCCAAGCCTACGCGCAAAACCTCGATGAGCTTTGTGACGGCGCTGGGGCTTTCTGCTCGAAACCTCATGACCAAGAAAGGCCGTACGGCCATGACTGCCTTTGCGGGCTCGATTGGCATTATCGGCATTGCGGCGATTCTGGCGCTGTCCAATGGTGTAAACGGCTACATCAAAAAGGTCGAGGAGGATACGCTCTCGAGCTACCCGCTCACCATTTCCAAGCAGGACTACGACCTGTCGTCCATGATGGGCGGACAGGGGGCCACGGATGATGAGGCGTCCAACGGCGAGGATTCGTCCGACGACAGCGCCGGCGGCAAGGCTCAGGGAACCGATAAGATCCCCGTGGTTACGGCCGTAAAGGACATGTTTGCAAGCGTTAAGTCCAACGACATGACGAGCTTTAAGGCATGGCTCGATGCCGGTGGCGACGGCATCGATAAAGAGGTCAACGCCATTCAGTACGGCTACGGTGTATCGCCGGTTGTCTATCGTGCCGGCAAGGGCGATGAGAAGCCTGTCCGGCTGGTGCCCAACGCCATGACCGAGGCCATGAGCGGAGGCGCGAGCTCGGCGGCAACGGTGAGCATGGAATCCATGGGAACCTCGGTCTTTAACGAGATGATTGACGACCAGAGCCTGCTCGACAGCCAGTACGATGTCGTCGCCGGTCATTGGCCCATGTCCGCCAACGAAGCCGTGATGGTGCTTTCGAGCCGCGGTACGGTGGGCGACTACACGCTCTATAGCATCGGTGCGCTGAATATCGATGAGCTCAACGACCTGGTTAACAGTGCTATGACGGCCGACGGTGGGGTCAAAGCACCCGAGACCGGTACCGACTTTACCTACGACGATGCGCTGTCCACGACGTTTAAGATGCTGTCGCCGGCCGATGCCTATCGCAAAAACGAAGAGACCGGCATATGGACCGACATGTCTGGTGATGCCGACTTTATGGCCGCCAAGGTTGCCGACGGTATCGACGTGCACATTGTGGGCGTGGTGCGACCTAACGAGACAGCCAATGCGAGTGCGTTGTCTCCGGGCATTGCCTATACACATGCGCTGACTCGCCAGCTTATGGAGCGCGCCGCCGATTCGCAGATTGTGCAGGAGCAACTCGCCCACCCCGAGACGGATGTCTTTACGGGCAAGTCTTTCGATGAACTGCAGGGCGAGGCCAAGCAAGGCGTGGATCTGGGCAGCATGTTCAGTGCGGACGAGGCGGCGCTCAAGAGCGCGTTCTCGTTCGATGCGTCTGCGCTCTCGGGTGCAGCCGGCGGTATGGACCTTTCTGGTATCGATTTGTCCGTGCTGGACATTGACCTTTCGGGCGTTGGTAGGGACATCGACTTCAGCGACATCATGGCCAAAGCGCCGGCCCCAGATTTCTCAGGTATCTTTGACGGTCTGGAACTCACGCCCGAGCAAATGCAGCAGGTGGGAACGCTTGCCAACCAGCTGTTTGAGAGCTTTTTGCAGTCTGATCAGTTTAAGGCGCTGACACCCGATGATCTTAAGGACGCGTCAAAGCTTGCCGCCGCGTTCTCGACGTATCTTGAGAGTGATACGGCAGCCCAGCAATACCTGGCTCAGCTCAAGGCACTCGGTGGCGATGCCCTGGCCGAGCGCCTGCAGCGGGCGATGACCGACTATGTGCAAAAGCAGCTGGCTCCGTATCTGCAGCAGGCTATGGATCAGGTGATGAAGTCGATCAGCGATCAGATTGCGGCGACGGTGTCAGCTCAGCTCAAGGCAGGCGCAGCAGGGCTCATGGGCCAGATGGCGACGCGGATGTCGTCGAGTTTTGCTAGCCTGGCGAGCGCCATGCGCGTGGATGCGAGTACCTTTGCTCATGCCATTCACTTCAACATGGACGCCGAGGACCTGAGCTCGCTCATGATGAGCTATGCCAAGGCGTCGAAGCTCACCTACGATAACAATCTGACCACACTGGGCTATGCGGACGAGGCCGACCCCATCTCGGTCAAGATTTTCCCGCGCGACTTTGAGGCCAAGGAGCGCGTACTCGATCACATCGATGCGTACAACAAGCAGGTCAAAGCCGCTGGCCATGATGAGCAGGCAATTTCGTACACCGACTACATGGGCATCATCATGGGTTCGGTGACCGACATCGTGAACACCATCAGCTTGGTGCTCATCGCGTTTGTGAGTATCAGTCTGGTGGTGAGCTCCATCATGATCGGCATCATTACCTACATCAGCGTGCTGGAGCGCAAAAAGGAGATTGGCATCCTGCGTGCGATCGGCGCGTCGAAGCGTAACGTGGCCAACGTATTCAATGCCGAGACCTTTATCGAGGGCCTTATCGCCGGCGTCTTTGCCATTGTCGTCGTGGTGGCCGTGAGCTTTCCGGTTAATGCCTGGGCGCTTGCTGCCAAACAGGTCCCCAATCTGATGAGTCTGCCCGGGCGGGATGCGCTGGTGCTCATTGCAATTTCGGTGTTACTGACGGTCGTTGCCGGCCTGCTGCCCGCCCGCAGCGCGTCCAGGAAGGATCCCGTGGAGGCCCTGCGCTCTGAATAATGTGACAAGGGACGGTCCCTTTGTCACATTGAGCGGCTTGTGAATTCGAGGTCTAATACTTTTCCGAGAAGTGAACGAGTCAAAATGGACCCCCGAAGCGTCGACATTTTTGAGATGCAATTTCCTGCGGTTTTGCCAGCCAAATCCTGCGGTTTTGGCGTCAGAGAATGTCGATGCTTCGGGGGTTCAAATACAGCCGTTCACTTCTCGGAAAAGTATTAGACCTCGAGATATAGACGATGTTTGCGAGCGGCAATTAGAGCGTAAGCCTTTAGTTCTTCTTTGCAGAGAGCATGAGCCTAATTTCCGGGTGGGTGTATTCGTCGAACTCTTCCTTGGGCTCGGTGTCAAAGGTGTAGTACGACTTGATAGATTCGTCCTCCGTCTTGATGCTGATTTCTTCATATAGGGATCCGGCTAAAAATGCCTGTTTAAATTCATCCGACAGGCTGCATGGCGTGAGGAGGTCCGGTGCGGCAACGGAAATGTCCAACCCGTTGAGCGGGGCGCAGAGCGTCGCGATATCCTGCTCGGCGCGGGCGAGGTTGTCTGCAAGGCTTGCCTCGGGGTCGATCTGACTGGTGTAATCGACGTCCGTGAGCATGCCATCTGCATCGAAAGAAAGGTAGACATAGGCTGCTTGAGCGCCGAGGTCATTATCGCGCAGATAGCCGATAATGCGGTAGCCGTAGTCGTGATACGACTCGTACGGGTCGTCTGCGGCGACGCGTTCGCACACGGGCTCCAAGGCATCCTGCGCGATGGCGAGCTGCTCGTCGGCTGCAGCCTTTCTTACCTGAAGCTCGTTATTTCCCTGGACAAACTGAGGGATGTAGACGCCAAGCAGCACAATGGCGGGCAACACCGCGAGAGCTATGATCTGCTTCTTGACGCTTGGAATCGTCACACCGTATGCGTTTGCCATGGCCTCGGCATTGCTCGAGGTCTCGGCCAGCACGTCTGCCGCCGTGGTGACTGCCCCCACGGCGCTGGCGACCTCGGCGGCACCGCCCAGGTTGCGCGCGAGATCGTTGTCGCTGTTCTTGAGCAGGCGGCCGGCAGCTTGCGTGGCAAGTACGCCGGCGACCTCCGCGGAACGGTCCTTGTTGGTCTGGGCTACCGCAAGCCTGCCCTGCAGCTCCTTCCACTGTTTGCCCTGCATCCCAAAGCGTGGTGCAAGGGCGCAATAGCAAAAGATGGCGAGCTCGATTACGGTGAGTGCGATGACGGTATATATGCCCGCGGGTTGGAATTCCTTTTGGTGGAACGCGATATCGTTGATCATTTGGAGCGGCAACATCAACAGGCATGCTACGAACGACATGATGAGTGCGGTCGCTGCGATCTTGGGGTACATGCAGTACCGCTGGATGCGTTTCTTTTCTCGTTCGGCGAGCTGCTGCATGGGGGCCTCGATCCTCATCGTTTTCGGGGGCGATGCACGCATGCGTTTGAGTATAAATGAGTGCAGGGCGTCAGTTGCTCTAACATGGCGCTAATGGCGTGGTGTTGAAGCACAAGGCATAATGAACATGACAAAGGGGCAGTCCCTTAGTCATGTTCGTTGATATGAGAGAAGAGTAGATGATCCTTTCGCTGGCCCCCATGGAGGGGATTACCGGGCATGTGTTTCGTCGCGTGCATGCGGAGTGCTTCGGTGCGCTCGATTGTTATTACACGCCGTTTTTGCCGCCGCCGCGGGTGGGAAACCGCTTTGGCGGCAAGGCGTTTAAGGAGATCGATCCTGCCAATAACCAGGGGCTCAACGTGGTGCCTCAGCTGATGTCCAAGAACGCGGACGAGTTTGTGTGGGCGGCACAGGTGCTCGCTGACATGGGCTACTGCGAGGTCAATCTCAACCTTGGCTGCCCCTCGGGTACGGTTGTTGCCAAGGGCAAGGGCTCGGGTTTCTTGCGCAATCTCGACGAGCTCGAGGTGTTCTTGAGCGATGTGTGCGAGCGCTCGCCGTTGCCGGTATCGGTAAAAACCAGGCTGGGGCTGGAGAGCGACGACGAATACGAGCGCGTACTCGATCTGTATTGCCGCATGCCGCTGGCAGAGCTGATCGTGCATCCGCGCGTGCAAAAGGACCGCTATACGGGCTCGCCGCGCAAAGAGTTTTATGGCGAGACGCTGGAACGAGCGCCGTTTCCGGTGGCATACAACGGCGACATTTTCGATCTTGAGGATATGGACGTGCTGGTGGAGGCCTATCCCGGTACACGCCATGTGATGCTGGGGCGTGGCTTGCTTGCGAACCCCGCGCTGGCTCGCATGGTCAAGGGCGGCCCTGCTGCAACGGCTGCTGAGCTGCAGCGCTTCCACGACACGCTGTTTGCGACATATGCAGAAGAGATTGGCGGCAATGCGGTCTTTCGCATGAAGGAGTGGTGGTTCTACGCCAAATGCGCTTTCGCCGACCCCGCTACCGTCCACAAACTCGTACGCAAGACTAAAAAGGTCGACGAATACCGCGCCGCCGTCGAGCGCGTCTTTCGCGAGCAGCCACTTGCACCCATAGCCCGCTTCCACAGCTAGTTGGTCGTTGGGGACGTTCTTTAACGACTAGTCATTTAAGAACGTCCCCAATGGCCGTGTTGCACTAGAGCAGGTTCTCCTGTACCCACGCGATGATGTCGCTCGACTCGTAGAGTGGCTTGCCGTCGATGAACAGGCAGGGAACCTGGCGTTTTCCGCCGACGGCGATGAGCGTCTGCTCGGCAACGGGGTCGGTCGAGATATCGCGCTCGGGAATGGTCACGCCGTTATCGGCCAAAAAGCGCTTGACCTTTATGCAATACGGGCAGCCGGTCATAACGTAGAGCACGAGCTCATGATTAGTAGCCATAGGTCTCCAATCGGTTGCGGTTTCGATTGAAATACCCAAAGCCGCCGCAATCTATGCGCGGGCCAGCGACGACTCGATGGCCTGTACCAGAAACGCCGTGGCTCCGGCGCCGCAGGGCTTGTCGTAGTAGTCAATAAAGCGCTGGTCGGCAAGATAGTCGTGGGCGAGGCCCAGGTACGCTTCGTTCTGGGGTTCGCGTCCCCAGTTGAGACCAATCCAACGACGATGCATCGCGACGAGCTTGCGAGCCTCGCTTCCATCCGCATCGCCGTCGCCCATGGCAATCGAGAGCTGACCCAAAATAGCGCGTTCAAGTTCCTTCATGTCGTTCCATGTCTCGGGGTCCATGTCCAGCAGCGCTTCGTTTGCTGCATCGATAGCCTCATCGCCATAGCGCGCCCGAGCCTCGGCGCCGTAGCGTTCCTCGTTTTCCTGCACGGTGCGCCAGCGCTCCAGTTGCGGCAGGACGGCGCCCATGAGCGAGACGGCTTCGTCGAGTGACATGCCGGTGTTTTGCGCCAGGCGCGGGGCACAGTCCTCGATCATTGCCTCCATCGTGGTGTCGTAGGTGTACTGGCCGTGGTCGTAGCACCACTTGCAGTAATGGTCGGTCGCGGCGCCCGTGGCATCGGTGCCGCAGTCGTCGGGCGTGAGTATCATGCCGCAGCTCTGGCAATAGCGCTCGGGCATTTCGAGCAGATGAGACAGGGGCTCGCCGGTCACAGCGGCGATGAGCTTCATCATGTCGATGCACGGAGTGACCTAGCCACGCTCCCAACGGCTGACGGCTTGGCGTGTGACGAAGAGCTTGGCGGCGAGCTGCTCTTGGGTAAGGTGATGGGCGCGACGGACGGCGATGAGCTTTTCTGCAAAGGCCATAACGGCTCCTTTCTGCTGGTTGATGGCTTAAGCATACGCGGCAGCAGGCGCCCTTCCAAGCAACCGTTGGTTGCACGACGGGGGACCGCGGCGAAGAATTGCACGCAACGCCCCACACCTCCATGCCGTACAATGACCGGCATGGAACCTATCGCACACATACATACCGACCTGCCGCAGAAGTTCGGCATTCCGCGCAACAGCTTTTTGGCGCCTCATCTGCAGGGACACATCGTCTTTGAGCCGGAATTTGCCTCCAATGCAGCGGTTGAGGGCCTGGACTCCTTCTCTCACCTATGGCTGTTGTGGCGCTTCGAAAACGGAACGCCCGGCGGCACGGCAAACGACATAGCTGCCGATGCCAAGTCGCAGGACAGGTCTGGCACCAACGTCAAGTGGTCGAAGACCGTGCGCCCGCCGCGTCTGGGCGGAGCCGAGCGCGTGGGTGTCTTTGCCACGCGCAGTCCGTTTCGCCCTAATCCCATCGGGCTCACCTGCGTTAAGCTCGACCGCGTGGAGCTTACCGACGACGGCCCCATCATCCATGTGCTGGGGGCCGATCTGCGCGACGGCACGCCCATCTACGATATCAAGCCCTACATCCCGTTTGCGGACTGCCACCCGGATGCGACCGGCGGCTGGATTGAGGGTGCTCCGTGGCAAGAGCTCGATGTTGAGTTTCCACAAGCGCTGCAGGATATGGTCCCGCCCGCAAAGCTCCCCGGCTTGGTCGAGGTCCTTTGCCAAGATCCGCGCCGCGCGGGCAGCAAGCACGAGCCAAACCGCGTTTACCACTTAGCTTATGCTGGGCTCGACATATCTTTTACGGTCGATAAAACCCAGCTAACCGTAGTCGCCGTCAACGACGCGCAAGACTAACCAGCCATTCGTCTGAACCCGTCAAATTAAGCGCCAAACCCCATGTCAAAGTCGCCCATGCTGGTGGACAATAACGCCTACCAAAATAGTCCGCTTTGCATGGGAGCTCAGCATGAAATACGACTTTAGCTCGCTTATCGACCGCCACGGCATGGATGCCATCGCCGTTGACTCTTGGGGCGAGATCCCCGGTATGGCTCCGAACGCACCCGACGAGGGCTTCGACTGCATTCCCATGTGGGTGGCCGACATGAACTTCGCCACGGTGCCCACGGTTCAGGAGTACATCATCAAGCGCGCTCAGCACCCCATGTTTGGCTACTTCAATCCGCGTCCCGAGTACTTCGACCGCATCATCGAATGGCAGAGCCGTCGCAACGGCGTTGAGGACTTGGCGCCGGAGCATATCGGCTACGAAAACGGCGTGCTGGGCGGTGTCGTGTCGACGCTACGCGCGTATGTCCAGCCAGGTGATGCGGTGCTAGTCCACAGCCCTACCTACATCGGCTTTACCAAGTCCATCGAGGCCGCGGGCTATCGTATTGTCCACAGCCCGCTTAAGCTCGACGACCAGGGCGTGTGGCGCATGGACTTTGAGGACATGGAGCGCAAGCTCGCCCAAAACTACATCCATGCCGCGGTGTTCTGCTCGCCGCACAATCCCTGCGGCCGCGTATGGGAGCGCGACGAGATCGAGCGCGCCATGGACATCTATCGCCAGCACGATTGCGTGGTGATCTCGGACGAGATTTGGTCCGATATCATCCTGCCGGGACACAAGCACATCCCGACGCAGTCGGTGAGCGAGGATGCTCGCATGCGCACGGTTGCCCTCTACGCGCCCAGCAAGACGTTCAACCTGGCGGGCCTGGTCGGCAGCTACCACATCATCTACAACGAGACGCTGCGCGACCGCGTGTGCGCCGTGTCCAACAAGACCCACTACAACGAGATGAACGTCCTCTCCATGCATGCGCTTATCGGTGCCTACCAGCCGCAGGGCTATGAGTGGGTTGATGAGCTCAACCAGGTGCTTGCCGGCAATATCGAGTACTTCTGCACGTATGCAGAAAAGCACTGGAAGGGCGTCGCGTTTTCGCGTCCGCAGGGCACGTACATGGTGTTTCTGGACTGCACCGAGTGGTGCCGCGAGCATGGCCGCGATATTCAGTGGTTGCTCGACGAGGGGGCGCGCGTGGGCGTGGGGTATCAGGACGGCCGCCCGTTCCACGGGCCCTGCCACATTCGCGTGAATCTGGCGCTGCCGCTTTCGCGCGTGAGGGAAGCGTGCGACCGCCTGGACCGCTACGTTTTTAATGCACGGTAAGCGTGCGCTGCATGTGGGGCCTTCTGCCAAGTTGGCTAGAAGGCCCCACATGGTAAAGCATCTGTAGCAATTGGGCGCAGACCTGCTGAGAGGCTTACTTTTCTTGAATCTGCTTGCCGCAAAGATGCTCAATCGTAATCTCGTAGAGCTGGACGCCCTTGATGTCTTTGGCGATTTCCTCTTCGACTTCCTCGGCAGAAGGGTAGTACTTAAGCGCGAGCTGGCGGACTTTGTCCTCGATAAACGCGGGGGTGTCATTCGCCAGGCGACAACGGCCAAAGACCACGGTACTCATAACGTAGGGAGCCCAGTCACCGTCCTGGTACCACTCGTTGCCGTAAACGGTAAAGCAGACCTTGTCATCGCGCTTGAGTGCGTCGACCTTGTGGCCAGCCTTGGCGCCATGGAAATAAATCTTGTCGTGCTCGTCGTCAAAGAAGTAGTTGACGGGAATGGCGTACGGGTAGCCATCGTCGCCGTTGACGGCAAAGACGCCGCGCTTGCAGGTAGCGAGCAGTTCGCGCGCTTCCTCGTCAGTGATGGCGCGTTTCTTTCGACGTAAGGGCCTAAACATCGTTGGCTTCCTTTCTGGTCGTGCGTGGTGGTTGAGCACAAACTATAGCGAAACGGATCCGTTTTTCTTGATGCGCGCGAGTATGATTTTGAGCTTGTTAAAGTCGAGCGGTTTGGACAGATGGGCGTTCATGCCGGCATCGTGTGCCGCCTTGGCGTCCTCGGCAAAGGCGTTGGCGGTGAGCGCGATGATGGGGATATCGGCTGCATCGACCTTCTCGCTCAGACGAATCGCGCGGGTTGCCTCATAGCCGTCCATGCCCGGCATCATGATGTCCATCAGAATCGCATCGAAGCTGCCGGCGGGATGTGACAGGTACAGATCGACGACTTCGTTGCCATTGGCGGCGCGGGTGACCACGACGCCCTCGGATTCTAGCAGCGTCTGGGCAATCTCGGCATTCAATTCGTTGTCTTCGGCGAGCAACACGTTCATGTCGGCGAGCGAGCAGTCGAGCACCCTCTCGACCGTATCTGCCCGCGCCTGAGGGTTCTTGTCGATATCGAGCGGAATCTGGACGTTGAACGTACTCCCCACGCCAACCTCACTCGAAATCTCAATCGTACCGCCCATCAGTTCAATAAGCGACTTGACGATTGGCATGCCCATGCCGGTTCCTTGGAACTTGCTGCGCGCATCGTCACCTTCTTGGGCAAACGGTTCATAGATATGCTTTAAAAACTCGGGAGCCATGCCAATGCCGGTATCCGAAACGCTAAAGCAAAAGAGCGCGCGCCCATCATCGAGTGGCTTGGTCTTTGAACTAAAGGTGACGGAGCCGCCGCGCTTGTTGTACTTAATGCTGTTGTCTAACAGGTTGATTATGATCTGTCGGATATGGGTGGGACTGCCGATCATGTATGGCCCCGTGGCGTACGGCAGACTATTGTCCTGCATTGTGATGCCGTTATCGGATGCGCGGAGCTTGCACAGCACCAGCGTATCGTCACAGAGCTCTTTGAGGTTAAAAGGCGCATGTTCCAGAGTTAGCTTGCGGTCTTCGATTTTGCCCATCTCGAGGATGTCGTTGATCAGCGAGAGTAGGTGATTGGCGGCAACACGCGCCTTGGCGCGGCTTTCGCGGGCGGCCTGCATGTCGCCGTCTTTCAATTCCTCAATTTCGATAAGACCCAGGATGCCGTTGAGTGGCGTACGGATGTCGTGGCTCATGCGCGTGAGGAATGCCGTCTTAGCGGCGTTGGCGGCATCGGCTTTCTGCTGTTCTTTCTGCGCGCGGTGAAGCGACCAGACAAGGATGACGATGCCGGTGAGCAAAATGCAGATGACGACTGCCGCAATGACGATGCGGTTGCGGTAGAGAAGTCGAAACGCATCCGATTCTTGCGCCGAGTACGATGTGGGGGAATAACTGCTTGCAGAGAGCGATTCGCCAGCATTGACGATGCCCTTATTAATGATTCCCAACAGCACGGGCTTGCCGCGCGAAATCAAACACGATAGCTGTGCCGTGTCGGTGAGCTCCTGTGTTTGGAAATCCTCGATATCGTAGGTGTCGCGGATGGTTTTCAAGCGCGTGCTGGGGACAATGATGCAACTTGCCTCCCCCTTATTGAGGGCTTCGCGTGCCTCGTTGTCATTCGGATACTCGGTTACCTTTGCGTCGGGGAATAGGTTTTCGAGCTCAAAACGGTTGACGATCGCGTCTGCTGTGCAAGCGATGTTCTTAAGGTCACTGTTCAGGTTGCTGCTGCTGTGAATGGCGGCTAGGGAAACCGTTCCCATCGGGTTTGACAGGATGACCCCTGCCTGCTCGGCAAGCCAGTAGTCGCGAAACAACGGTAGGGCGACATCGATGGTCCCTGTGGAAAGGGCTTTGGTCATTTGCTCGTTGTTCGAGAACGCTACTGTTGCAACCGTAATGCCAAACTTGTCGTGCAACGTCGTTGCAAGCGAGGCGAGCGACCCTTCCATTTCGCCGTCGTCATTTTGCGTGCAGTAGGGGAGTTTGTTTTTAAGATAGCCGATCGTGATGGTGTTGTCGTTTGCTTTGAGCCAGGAGCGCTCGGGGCCGGTGAGCGATGATGAGCCGCTGTTTTGGGCCGAGTAATTCGCCTTGACCTCGTCGTTATAACGTGGGTTGACGCGGGCGATTGCCGTCATGGCGGCATTGATATCGTTCATCAGGTCGGGGCGGCTTTTGGGGACGGCAAAATAGTAGTCACTCGAGCCAACGTAGAACATGGGCGACGCATCGGGCGACGAGATGGTGTCGTTCATGATGACGGCGTCGACTTCGTCGTTTGCGAGTGCGTCAAAGAGCATGGAGCCTCCGTCATACTCCCTGTATGTGCAGGTGATTCCTTCGTTGGCGAGCCACTGCTGGCCAACGAAGGTTTGCATAACACCGGAGTTGCAACCGATGGTAAGGCCCTGGAGCGCTTGGGGGTCACCCTTGGCCAGGTCGTCGCGATCGGGCTTGGCGTAGATGTAGTAGCGCTCGGTGCCCTCGGGGTTCGAGGAAAAGAGCAGCTTTTGGGTGCGTTCCTCGGAGTAGGAGATGTTGGGCATGAGGTCGATTTCGCCTGCCTCGAGCATGTCCATAAGCTCGGTGAAGGTGCCGGAGACGTATTCGTACCGCCAGCCGGGCGTGTAGTACGACAGGGTCTGGAGGTACTCGTAACCCCATCCCGATAGACGCTCGCCGGGGGTGCCGTCCTGGAAGCCCTCGTTGTTGACGAGCCAACCAACGCGGACCGTCTTGACTGGCTGGCTAGAGTCAGCGGCAAAAGCCTGGACAGGCGCGATAGAACTCAGCACGGCAAGCGCGGCGAGCACAATGGCCAGGGCGCGACATATAACTGAACGAAGGACAGTGGCAGCTCTCACATGCAATCCTAACGAATCGAGACATTACCGCATAAGGATACCAGCCCAGCCTGCCCAGGCGGCAGCTGGTAGTCATTGGGGACGTTCTTAAATGACTAGTTTCGTTTGCGGGAGAGGCGTGGGACAATACCGAGCGAATGTGATTGGACGTCTGAGAAAAGGGGTCGCGATGAAAAAGCTCAGGACGCTTGCTGATGTTTTGCGCCAGGCCGGTTTCGTGCGTATCACGGGCCTGTTCCTCATCTTCTATCTGCTGTGCTCGACGGCTGTCTGGCTGTCCGAGCCCACGACCCTTACGTTTGGCGATGGCCTCTGGTTTAGCTTTGAGACCGTCTCGACCATCGGCTTTGGCGATATCCCGGCCGAAACGCCGGTCGCCCGTGCTATTACCGTCGTCCTGAGCGTCATCAGCATCTTCTACATTGCCATGCTCACGGGTGTGGCGGTGAACTACTGCAATACGCTCATCAAGCTGCGCCAAAAGGACACCATGGCGCGCTTTATGGACGATCTGGAGCATTTGGAAGAGCTCGATCGCGACGAGCTTGCCGATCTTTCGCGTCGCGTGCGCGAGTATCGTCGACGCCAGCGCTAAGACGAACGTCGCGCGCCACAACAGGGGGCAAATATGAACATCACCGTGTACCTGGGTGCCAACACTGGCAATGACCCGGCGTTTCTGCCCGCGGTGCAGGAGCTGGGCAACTGGATTGGCGCCAACGGGCACGCGCTGGTATACGGCGGGTCCAAATCGGGCCTGATGGGTGCGCTCGCCGATGGCGTACTCGAGGCGGGTGGACACGTGACGGGTGTTGAGCCGAGCTTTTTTATCGAGGCCGAGTTTCAACATGACGGTATCGACGACCTTATCGTGACGAGCGATATGGCGGAGCGCAAGGCCAAGATGATTGAGCTCGGCGATGCGTTCATTGCCTTTCCCGGTGGGACGGGCACGCTCGAGGAGATTGCCGAGGTCATGTCCGCGGTGTCGTTGGGGCACCTGAGTGCTCCGTGCATCCTGTATAACCTGGACGGTTACTACAACGACCTCAAGGCGCTGCTCGGGCACATGATTGATAAAGGGCTTTCGAGCCCAAGGCGTCAGCACGGCATCTACTTTGCCGACGATTTGCGCGAGATTGCCTCGATTATCAACGGATAAGCTTTGAGCCTGCCCCACTATGGCTCCCAATGGTGCCGTTCGCGGCGTGGATGGTTGGCTCGTTCGGGCAACGCTCGCTCTACAATAAAACGTATCTATGTCGACTTTGACTGCGGGAGGTCCCGATGGACAACCTTGCCAAACCCACAAACCGCGCGCTGTTTTTAGCTAGCGTTGCCGTGACCGGTGCGTTCGCAGGTGCCGCGGTCTGGCTGTTCTTTTTTGCGATGGAGCACGGTATCGACTATCTATGGACCGAGATTCCGCACGCGCTGGGCGTCTCTTCGCCCGAGCTTGCCAGCGGCCCGTTTGGCTTTTTGCCGTACCCGTTTTTTGTCTGCCTGCTGGGCGGCCTGTTAATCGGTCTGTACGAAAAGATGACAGGCACCAAGACCGATGACCTCAACCAGGTGATGGCTAAGGTAAAGCAAGACGGGCGCTACCCGTACGACAACCTGGGCAAGCTTTCGCTCGCGGCATTGCTGCCGCTGCTGTTTGGCGGCAGCATTGGACCGGAGGCCGGCCTGACCGGCGTTATCGCGGGTCTGTGCAGCTGGGTCGGCGACCGCATGCGCCGCTTTGGCGCCGAGTTTAGGGAGCTCACGCTGCTGGGCACCCAGGCCGCGCTGACGGCGCTCTTTACCGCGCCCGTCTTTGGCTTTGTGGCGCCGCTCGCCGGTAGCGCCGACGGCCAGGGCGAAGACGCCGACGATGGGTCCGCGTCCGGCGAGATCACCATCAAGCTGCCCAAGGCACAGAAGACTGTGGTCTACGGTATCGCGATCGCTGGCGGTCTGGGCACCTACCTGCTGCTTGGCCAACTTGTGGGCGGCGGCATGGGCATGCCCAGGTTCGAGGCCGCCGAGGTGGGCAACCTGGAGCTTGCCTGGCTCATCCCGCTGGCGTTGGTTGGCACCGTTTGCGGCTGGCTGTACTTTGTCTCGGAGCACGCGAGCGAGGCGCTGTCCCATGCAATAGGGGAGCGTCCTGTCGTCAAGGCCATGCTGGCTGGTCTGGCGCTCGCCATCTGCGGCACGGTCTTGCCCTACACCATGTTTGCCGGCGAGACCCAGGCCGATGTACTTATGGAGACCTACCTCACCATTCCCGCCGGCGTGCTTATCGCGACCGGTCTTGTTAAGGCCATGCTGACGCCCGCCCTCATCAACCTTGGTTGGCGCGGCGGCCACTTCTTCCCCGTTATCTTCTCGGGCGTAAGCCTGGGCTATGGCCTTGCCATCCTCACCGGCGCAGATCCGGTCTTTTGCGTCGCCGTCTGCACGGCATCGACGATGGGCGCCGTCATGCGCCAGCCTGTCATGGTTGTGGGCCTGCTGCTTATGTGTTTCCCACTCAAGGGTATCGTCTGCATGATTATCGCGGCCGTCATCGCCGCCGGCATCCCGCTGCCCAAGCCGCTGCGCAAGTAGCACGGTAGCGCACGCCGAGGACATGCCGTTTGCCACGGATTTGCGGGGAGGGGCGGAGATCGCGACCTTCGCGGATTGAGGCTCGCGTGGCTACAGGTCGCGTACTCGATAAACCTTGGTGCTGACGGTGCAGCTGATTGCGCATAGCGCGAGGGCCAGCACGGCAATTCCTGCGCACAGACAGCCCAGAACGGCAGGATCGGGATTCGCTCCGGCAATCGACATGAGCCAGTTGCTGATGGGGTTGGAGGAGCTCAGCGTGGCCATGGTGCCGCAGCCAAACAGGGCAAACAGGCCAAGGGATAGGCGCAGCGCCTCCATGTGTCCAAAGCGAAAGAACAGCGGCTGTGCCAAAAACACCATCATGAGGGAGATGAGCATCGATGCTGCCGAGGCGGTTGCGATTTCAAAGATCGTCTGGCATGTCGAAGGGATGCCCATGGGGTCGAAGAGCGGAAGGGCGAGGATGTTCAGAAGCGTAGCCGCGCATGCCATGACGACCGAGAAGACAACGATGCACAGGTAGCGTGCGCAGATGATGTCTTTGCGCGAGAAGGGCAGCGTTGCCCGATAACGCTCCCAACCGTTTTGATTGTCGAAGCCGGCCAGCGAGCTCATGACCATGATGGGCGACATGGCGCTGACCGCGCAGGCACCGGCGCTCATGCCGGAATCGCCGTCCGATGCGTTGGCAAGGGTCAACACGACGAATATGAACACGCCGACACCCGCGATGCTCGGGACGAGCGTGCGAACGATGGCGAGCTCGGACATAAAGGCTCGTTTCATTTCGAAGCCCCTTTCAGCATGAGGCGCAGATAGTCGTCAATGGTTGCCCGATCGCAGGGAATCTCGGGGAAGGCCTCGAGCGTTTCGCGACGGTTGGGCACGAGCACGTCCACGCTATAGGCGTGGTGGGCAGCACGGGCACCTTCGACGCAAGCCATAAGCTCGGCGGCCTGTGCTTGGGTGCAGTGGGCGATGCCGGCGCGGTCGGTAATGTCCTCGCGCGGCAGATTAAAAATAATCGAGCCATTTTCGATGCAGATGACGCGATCAGCGGTGCGATCGAGGTCGGACGTAATGTGGCTCGAGAGTAACACGCTGTGCTGGCCGTCGGCGACAAAGGCAAGCAGCTCATCAAGCAGTTCCTCGCGTGCCATGGGATCGAGGCCCGCGGTGGCTTCGTCCAAAACGAGCAGCTTGGCATTGTGGCTGAGTGCACAGGCAAGCTGCAGTTTCATGCCCATGCCGCGGGAGAGGTCCTTGACCTTTGTCTTGGGATCGAGGCCAAATCGGTTGATGAATCCGGCGAACGTTTCGCGGTCCCACGTGGGGTACGCCGGGCCTACGAGCGACTCGATCTGGCCCACCCTGAGCGTGGAGGGGAAGGGGCACGTGTCCAGGACAAGACCGACGCGGGAGCGTAGATGGCGTTGCGATTCATCGGGCGCGTCGGCGCCACAGCGCTGCCCAAACAGGTGCACCTCGCCGGCATCGAGCTTTATAAGCCCGAGCGCGGCGCGAATGGTCGTTGTCTTGCCGGCGCCGTTTGCGCCTACAAAGCCAACGATCTGGCCGGGCTCCACAGCGAGCGTGACGTCGCGTAGTGAAAAGCGGTCGCTCACACGGCGTGAGATGCCTTTGAGTTCTAAAAGGTTTTGCATGGTATAGCCTTTCTTGCAGATGGCTACTGCATGGTTTCGGGGGCTACCAGGTCGAGCATCTCGTGCAGTTTGTCGCGCGTGACGCCCAGGGTTTCGGCTTGGCTCGCCGCTTTCGCAAGTAGCTCTTCGATATGGCAGAGCTGGTTTTCGCGCAAGAGTTCCTGGTTGCCCTCGGCGACAAAGCAGCCCTTGCCCTGCACGGTGCAGATAAACCCGAGTTGCTCTAGGTCGGCGTAGGCGCGCTTGGTGGTGATGACGCTCACACCCAGGTCGCTCGCGAGTGCACGGATGCTGGGGAGTTTGGCTCCCGCAGTGAGCGTGCCCGAAAGGATTTGAGCTTTGACCTGCGAGGATATCTGTTCGTATATGGGCTTATCGCTCGAGTTGGATAGGATGATGTCCACAGCGGCTCCTTAGCTGTTGGCTACACGTGTATATAACCGGTAAGCACAGTATATATACACTATGCACAGTTATGCAAGAGCTAAATGTGGAATAGCCCATCGACGCCGCGCTTGCTCCAAAACAATCTCAATCTGTAACATCTGGGTCCGTTTTTGGTCGCCAGCTGTTACAGATTGAGATGTTATTTTCCCGCCTGCCTATTTGTCTCAATCTGTAACAGTAAGAGTCGATTTGCGCGGCTAGATGTTACAGAACGAGACATTGGCTGCCTGCCTTTCCGTTTATCTCGATTTGTAACAGCTAGACCCAATTTGGGCGGTCAGGTGTTAGAGATTGAGATTGTGTCGGCGGGCAAGTTTGTTTGTCTCAACCTGTAACACCTGGGTCCGTTTTTGGTCTCCTGCTGTTACAGATTGAGACAGTCTGCTGCAGAATACTTCCGATAACTAGCCGTTCACGTTCTGACTGATGAATTTGTCCTGATAGGTGCCCTAGAGCGGGATTTCGCGGCTACAATAGTGCGGTTACAACGACGTAATGCACTCAATGCAAGAAAGGATCCGCATGGCAAGCCTGTCGGATGAAATCTCGTCGCGCCGCACATTCGCGATCATCAGCCACCCGGACGCCGGTAAGACCACGCTTACCGAGAAGCTGCTGCTCTATACCGGTAGCATCCAGACCGCCGGCTCGGTCAAGGGCAAGAGCTCGGCCAAGCATGCCGTCTCGGACTGGATGGACATCGAGAAGGAGCGCGGTATTTCCGTTACTTCTTCGGTGTTGCAGTTCACCTACAACGGTGCCTGCGTCAACATCCTCGATACTCCCGGCCACCAGGACTTCTCGGAGGATACCTACCGTACCCTTATGGCCGCCGACGCCGCGGTCATGGTCATCGACGGCGCCAAGGGCGTCGAGGCCCAGACCAAAAAGCTCTTTAAGGTCTGCACGCTGCGCCACATTCCCATCTTCACCTTTGTGAACAAGCTCGACCACGAGGCCCGCGATCCGTTTGAGCTCATGGAAGAGATCGAGAATGTCCTGGGCATCAATACGTATCCCATGAACTGGCCGATCGGCAGCGGCCGCAACTTCCGCGGTGTGTTCGATCGCCAGACCCGTCGCGTTATCGCCTTTGAGGGCGACGGCCACGCTAACGCCACCAAGAAGGTCGCCGAGGTCGAGGCCGAGCTGGGCGACCCCGCTATGGACGAGCTCATCGGCGAGGAGAACCATAAGAACCTGATGGACGACATCGAGCTGCTCGATGGTGCCGGCGACGAGCTCGACTTGGATGCCGTGGCCTGCGGCAAGCTAAGCCCGGCGTTCTTTGGCTCGGCGCTCACCAACTTTGGCGTGGAGCCCTTCCTCAAGGAGTTCCTGCGCCTGGCCCCGACGCCGCGCGCCTATACCGATACGCTCACCAACGAGCCGGTCGATCCCTGCCGCGACGACTTCAGCGGCTTTGTGTTTAAGATCCAGGCCAACATGGACAAGAACCACCGCGACCGCATCGCCTTTGTGCGCATTTGCTCGGGCAAGTTCGAGCGCGGCATGGACGCCTTCCATGTGCAGGGCAACCGCAAGCTCAAGCTTGCTACGGGCACGTCGATGATGGCCGATGACCGCGCCATCGTGGACGAGGCGTACGCGGGCGATATCGTGGGCCTGTTCGATCCGGGTATCTTTAGCATCGGTGACACCGTGTGCTCTGGCAAGCGCCACGTGCAGTATCCGCAGATCCCGACGTTTGCCCCCGAGATGTTCGCTCGCATTACGCAGGTCGACACGCTCAAGCGCAAGCAGTTCGTCAAGGGTATGGAGGAACTTGCCCAAGAGGGTGCCATCCAGATCTTCCGCGAGCTGGGTGCCGGCATGGAGAGCGTCATCGTGGGCGTGGTCGGCGTGCTGCAGTTTGAGGTACTCGAGCGCCGCCTCAAGGCCGAGTACCGTGTTGAGGTTCGTCGCCAGCCGCTGCCCTATACGGACATCCGCTGGATCCAGAACGACCCCGATACCATCGATATCCCGGGCCTTTCGCTCACGCGCGACACGTTGCGCGTCGAGGACATGCGCGGCGGCAAGCTGCTGCTGTTCACGAGCCCGTGGAACGTGGATTGGGCAACCGACCACAACCCCGACCTTATCCTGTCGGAGTTTGGCAACGTGGCCTTTTAACGCATCGGCGCGGTGGCCCTGCGGAGCTGCCGCGCCGTTCGCTTGCCTGATGCCGCGCGAGCGGCTATCATACCCACCGTCGTCTCAAGACCGAGACGTCCGAGCAGTTCGGGTCCGATATCCTGCTCGTTAAACCTAAAACCAAAGGAGTACATAATGATCAAGAAGGTCATGGAGGACTATAAGGTCCTGTTGCGGAGCATTCCCGCGGCAACGGTTTCGCTGTTTTTCGTGAGCGTCATCATGATGAACCTGCTGGCCAACAAAGAGCTCATCAGCCTGCCGTATCTGGCGCTCGACTGTGGCTTTGTGGTGAGCTGGGTTTCGTTTTTGTGCCAGGACATGATCTGCAAGCGCTTTGGCGCCAAGGCATCCATCAAAATCTCTATCCTCGCGCTGCTGGTCAACCTGGCCGTGAGCCTGTGCTTTTGGGTATGCTCGCTCACGCCCGGCATGTGGGGCGCCTACTACGACACGGGCATGATTGAGGTCAACACTGCCCTTAACGCCACCATCGGCGGCACCTGGTACGTGGTGCTGGGCTCTTCGCTGGCAATGCTCGTTTCCGCCGTGGTTAACTCCACGCTCAACCAGTCGCTCGGCCGTATGCTCAAAAAGAATAACTTTGCGAGCTTTGCCTTCCGCTCCTATGTGTCCACGGGTGTTGGCCAGTTTATCGACAACCTGGTCTTTGCCATTGTGGTGAGCCACACGTTCTTTGGTTGGACCTGGGTGCAGGTCCTTATGTGTTCGCTGACCGGCGCTGTCGCCGAGCTGCTGTGCGAGGTCTTCCTGAGCCCCGTGGGCTACAAGGTCGTGCGTGGCTGGGAGCGTGAGAATGTGGGCGCCGAGTACCTCGAGCGCCACGCAACCGCCTAAGGAGCGAGTATGCGGGTTTTGATCACGGGCGCTTCGGGCGGTATCGGAGCCGCGTGCGTGCAGCGCTTTTTGGACGAGGGCCACGAGGTCGTGGGTTTTGATCTACTGCCGGCGGCGATCGAACACGAGCGCTACCGCCATCTGATCGTTGATGTCCGCGAGCCGGACTCGTTTCCAGGCGACCTTGAACCCCAGGTAATCGTGAACGTTGCCGGTACGCAGGATTCGGCCGACGATATTGCTGCCAACCTGCGTGGCACCATCAACGTGACCGAGCACTACGCCTTTGTGGGGGAGGGGCTTGCCGCCAAGCCGACACTGGCTATCAAATCCGTGGTCAATGTGGGGTCGGCGAGCGGACATACGGGATCGGAGTTTCCCGCCTATGCTGCCAGCAAGGGCGGCGTTATCGCCTACACCAAGAACCTTGCAAACCGCCTGGCACCGCAGGCCATCGCCAACAGTGTGGACCCGGGCGGCGTTATCACGCCGCTCAACCGTTGCGTGATGGAAGACGAACACCTGTGGAACCAGATTATGGAGCTCACGCCGCTTAAACGCTGGGCCACCGCCCAAGAGATCGCCGAGTGGATCTACTTTGTGGGCGTGACCAACCGGTTTATGACCGGACAGAGTCTGTTGATCGATGGCGGCGAGGCCGGCCGTACCCAGTTTATCTGGCCCGAGTAACAAAACGCGCCCGATGGCAAGATTGAACTGCCTCCCATTTCTTGGACACGAGAAATGGGAGGCTTTTGGAGTGGGTATGATGAATTGGACACCTAGTTAAGAGCGAAAGGTGTTCAAGATGACCCAAAGAAGAAAGCGATACGACAGGCAGTTCAAGGTCTCGGCGGCAAAGGTGGTCCTGTCCGGGGAAATGACGGTCAAAGGCCTATCGGAGGAACTCGGCATAAAGGATTCGACGCTGAGAAGGTGGGCCCGCGAATACGAGGAGATGGGAGACGGCGCGTTCCCCGGAAACGGCTCCCCGAAGATCAACAAGGACTACGAGATCGTGAAGCTCAAGAAGAAGGTCGAGGAGCTCGAGCGCGAGAACGAGATACTAAAAAATTTCCGGGCCTTCTTGAGTCAAGACCATGCGTGAGGTTCGAGTTCCTCAAAGAGCATAGGGGCGAGATCGGCCCCATCAAGAAGGCATGCGGGCTGATGAAAGTCTCGAAATCCGGTTTCTACGAGTATCTCGGCCGGAAGAAGTCCGACGCCCAGATAGAGCGGGAGGCGATCGAAGGTTTCGTCGTCGAGGCCTTCGAGCGGCACAAGGGCCGTTACGGCTACCGGCGCATCAACCGCGAACTGCGAAAAAGCGGCATCGTCGTGAGCGAGAAGCGCGTGCTCCGCATCATGCAGAAGCTCGGACTTGCCGGAAAGGGCGCGACCCGAAAACACCGCATCCAGAAGAAGGTCGAGCCGGGAGACCCTCGGTTGAACCTGGTAGAGCGCGCTTTCACCGTGGGCGAGCGCAACAGGCTTTGGGTGGGCGACATCACCTACATACCCACAAGAGAAGGGTGGCTCTATCTCGCAGCCGTGATAGACGCCTTCTCCCGCAAGGTCGTGGGCTGGTCGATGTCCGAGCGCATCACCGAGAAGGTCGCGATCGACGCGATGGAGCAGGCGGTCGGCAGGGAGGGCCCGCCAGATGACGGCAGCCTCGTCTTCCATGACGATCAGGGCGCGCAGTACACCTCCCGTTCCTTCCAGCGGTGTCTGGACTCGCATGGCATAGTCCAGTCGGTATCAAGGCCCGGCACGCCGCTGGACAACGCGGTGGCCGAGTCGTTCTTCAAGACGCTGAAAAGGGAATTGGTGAAAGAGAGGAGCTATGGGACGAGGGACGAGGCCAAGCAGGACATCTTCAAGTACATAGAGCTCTATTACAATAGGGTGCGCATGCATTCCACCCTGGGCTACATGTCTCCAGTGGAATACGAGCGGCAATACGCTTGAGGATCCTTAAAAGAAAGTCCAGTTTATCCTTCCCACTCCACAGTTCGCATCTATGCCGAGGACGAAGTCCTGGCGGGGATTCAGGATGCGCAGAGGAAGCTTACGGCAGAAAACTCCGACAGAGTCGTGACCGTCGGCGGCAACTGTATGGTGTCGCTTGCCCTCTTCGATTACCTGCACGGGAAATACGAGAACGTTGGAATCGTCTGAATCTATGCGCATCCGGATGTATCCACGCTGAATGATGGCTACCCCAACGCTCACGCCATGGTACTTGGCAGCCTTTTGGGAGAAAGTCATCCTGGTCTTCGGCGGCGAATAACGCGAATGTCCGCAGGCAGACTCCAACCTGTGCGCGGAGAAGCTGGGCGACGCAAACAAGAGTCCTCGACTCGAGCATGGAGATGAATCCGTCTATCAGTCTCATCGCATACTCAGAGGAGGATGCCAGATATAGATCCCATTGGGTAAAGTCGCCGTTCATGAAGGGAATCACTGCCTTGCGCTCGGCGACTCTCAAGGCACTCAGGCTTTGTTCTATTTCCCAGCTTCTTGTTTGAACTGTTCGATATCCAAAATGCCCCCAAATGCCGGCTTCTCAACAAATCAAAAAAGCAAGAGAGACAGAGATTAGGTTCATGCTCCACTGAACCCGCGCTTCCAGTCGAGGCACTCCTCCTCGAAGATCTCCCCGGAGTCCCGTCTCTCGCGCCCCTCACGGAACTGTCCATATCAGTGTGGCCAATCCAAGCACAGCCCCACCGCACGGCCCAGTCGCTTCCGGTCCTGCGTGGCCCCGTGAAGGCGGAAGGGCGTGGCTGTCGTCATCGCATTCCTTTCTCCTCGTACTTTTCTGGGCATGCGTCACGGGCCCCCGCGCGGCGCCGAGAGCGAATCGGCGCGGGCTTGGGGCCAGTTGCGTAGAGATTGAGGTTCGGGTTTCGCCGGCTTACGCAGCTTGGCAGGCAGAGCGCCCGGGCTCGCTGCGCCTAGGGCGCGGCGGGATCCGCGACGTCGGAGGTGTCGATCTCGCCCAGATTGGCGAGCTGGCTGATGAACGGGATATTCTCGTGTTCGTCCACCTCGACGCCGCCGAGCACGATGGCGCTGTCGCGCGTGTCGATTTGGGTCGTGAACACGGCCGGGTCGA
>OAUM01000199.1_pt1 | contig 34450 bp, 26 predicted proteins | sample 1476281 | NCBI WGS metagenome assembly OAUM01 (sample SAMEA2580047, study PRJEB22360) | human gut metagenome | biome: human gut; feature: human-associated habitat; material: faeces | place: Denmark | collected 2008/2010
CTAACGATATGGCACCGTGCGGACACATGTATGTCAATCCTGGTCTAACAGAGCCTTTTTTAATCCCCGTCCCAGAAAAATCATCCCAAAAAGACTACCTTGCGAAAAAACGCACGCCAAAGGACGTGTCCTCGCAGGCGACAATGCGGCGGTCGCGCAAAATGGTCCGCACGTAATACCAATCGCCCACACAGCCCGACAAATGCAAGCCGGCCGCCAAGTAGCACAGCAGCGGATAGCCCGAGAACGCAAACCCCAGGGCAAACGCTGCTGTCACAACAACCGTCGGCGCCAGGCAAACCGCCATGTACCGCCGGCGCGAATACACCACGCCCTCGGCGCAGGCATAGATCATCGCCGTCTCGCGATTCGCCCCAAAGGTCACCTGCGCGCCCGCAGGCGCCAGCAGCTTAAAAAACACACCGTGCACCAGCTCGTGCACGGCAAACGACGCCGCCGAAACCGCAGCCAAGCCGACTATCCAGCCCAAGACCGCCGTCCAGCCGCCCGAGTCCGCCGCATCCAAGTCCGCAGGCCCGCCCAGCAGCATAAACACCGGCACCAGGCACGCGGCAAATGCGCCAAGCACTGCCATCCCCCACACAAAGCAGGCGTGCAGAAAATCCTCGTCCTCAAACGCATGTATGTTGGAAATCTCATTCATAGCATCTTAGGATAGCGCCCCTGCCACGTACCCGTCCGCATGTGCGATAATGTCGAACGATATGCACGAATTGACCACCGCGTCGCCAGGCTTTGCGCCCGGCCGCGCTCTCACCATATGCGAAGGAGTCCCATGGCATCCAAATACTCCATGAACGACCGTCCCAGCTGGCCTCGCCGCGCCATCGTTACCGCCGGCGAGCCCTACGGCAACAAGGGCCTTCACTTTGGCCACGTTGGCGGTGTCTTTGTCCCGGCCGACTTCTTCGCCCGCTTCCTGCGCGACCGTCTGGGCCGCGAGAACGTCATCTTCACCTCGGGCACCGACTGCTACGGCTCGCCCATCATGGAGAGCTACCGCAAGCTCAAGGAAAACGAAGGCTACGACAAGTCCATTAGCGAGTACGTCGAGTCCAACCACTCCCGCCAGGCCGCGACCCTCAACAACTACAACATCAGCTGCGATATCTACGGCGGCTCGGGCCTTGAGCCGGCTGCACAGATTCACAACGAGGTTACCGCCGAGATTATCGAGCGCCTGCACGAGCAGGGCACCATCTCCAAGCGCTCCACGCTGCAGTTCTACGACGCCAAGGCCGGCACGTTCCTCAACGGCCGCCAGGTGATCGGCCGCTGCCCCATCCAGGGCTGCAAGTCCGAGAAGGCCTATGCCGACGAGTGCGACCTGGGTCACCAGTTTGAGCCCGAGGAGCTCATCGCGCCCAAGAGCCAGCTCACCGGCGAGGTGCCCGAGCTGCGCCCGGTCGACAACCTCTACTTCGACCTGCCGGCCTACCTCGACTTTATGAAGACCTACACCGCCAAGCTCGCCCAGAACCCGCAGGTTCGCTCCGTGGTCTCCAAGACCATGGAGGAGTGGCTGCTGCCGGCGCAGCTCTACATCCAGAACAAGTTCCGCGAGGCCTTCGACGCCGTCGAGGACCAGCTGCCCGAGCACACCGTGCTGGAGCCCGAGGGCAACAAGAGCAGCTTTACCGTCACCTTCCCCAGCTGGAAGGAGCGCGACGACGCCCACGCGGTGCTCGCCAACGGCGGCGTGCGCTTCCGCAGCGGCAAGGCGCTCGTGCCCTTCCGCATCACCGGCAACATCGACTGGGGCGTTCCGGTGCCCGAGGTCGACGGCGTGAACGACGTCACCTGCTGGTGCTGGCCCGAGAGCCTGTGGGCGCCCATCAGCTACACCCGCACCGTGCTCGCACGCGATGCCAAGGCCGCCGGCGTAACTGAGGGCGTCGCCGCCCAGGATGCCGCCCTCATGGGCGAGCCCGCCGCCGATTCCACGCAGGTCCCCGCGCCCACCTACCAGCACAGCTCACTCGACTGGCGCGACTGGTGGTGCTCGGACGACGCACAGATCTACCAGTTCATCGGCCAGGACAACATCTACTTCTACTGCATCGCGCAGACCGCCATGTGGGAGGCCCTGGGTTGGGACCTCACGCAGAGCACCGTCAGCGCCTGCTACCACCTGCTCTACATGGGCAAAAAGGCCAGCTCGTCCTCGCAGACGCCTCCCCCGCCGGCAGACGACCTGCTCAACCACTACACCTGCGAGCAGATGCGCGCGCACTGGCTGTCGCTCGGCCTGTCCGAGAAGCCGGTGAGCTTTAGCCCCAAGGCATACGACACGCGCGTGACCGGCAAGGACAAGGACGGCAACGAGATGCGTGCCTGCGACGACAAGCGCGTTATCGACCCGGCCCTTAAGGAGAGCGCCCTTTTGACCGGCGTGTTCAACCGCCTGGCCCGCAGCTGCTTCTACGGCGTCGCCGTCAAGGAGGGCGACGAGAGCCCCTATCGCAACGGTTGTATTCCCGCCGGTGCCGCCTCTGCCGCCGTGGTCGAGGCTGCCGAGCAGGCCGCCCTTGCCTTTGAGCAGGCCATGTACAAGTTCGAGACGCACCGCGCGCTCGCCGTGTGCGACGACTACCTGCGCGCCGCCAACAAGCGCTGGAGCGACGCCTCCAAGGCCGCCAACAAGCTCGAGGGTGAGCCGGCCAACGCCGCCATGACGCAGGCCCTGGTCGACGCCTTTACCGAGCTGCGCGTGGCGACCGTGCTCATGCACGGCATCGTCCCGGCCGGCTGCGAGCTCATCTGCGAGTACTTCGACGTCGATCCGGTCGCCTTCTTTAGCTGGGACAACATCTTTGCCTCCACGGACGAGTTTGTGGAGAGCCTGGGCGAGAAGCCCGGCGAGCACCGTGTGAAGCCGCTGCCCCCGCGCTTCGACTTCTTCAGCAAGCACGAGAGCCAGTACTAAAGCACGCCAGCAGCGTCGTGCCCGGAAAGTAGTCAATTTGGGACAGGAAGGAAAGACGGATGTCCAAGCCGCGTCGTCGTAAGCAGAAAAAGCAGGTTAAGCCCGAGCTCAAGCTTAGGCAGTTTGCCGCTACCGAGCTTTCCGACCAGCTTGCCGCCCAACACTCCGCCGCTGACCTGCCGCGCTTTATGGTCGACACGGTTGCCGGCGCCTACACGCCTGCCGATGCCGAGCTCATGATCGAGGGCTTTGGCGCCGCAGCCACGCGCCCGGTCACGCTGCGAGCCAACACGCTCAAGGCGACCGCCGAAAACATTGCCGCCGCGCTCGACGCAGCCGGCATCGCCCACCGCCCCGTCGCATGGTACCCGGACGCGTTCATCCTGCCCGAGGCCCAGGTTTCCGACCTGTGGGGCCTCGACATCTACCGTGACGGCAAGATCTACCTGCAAAGCCTGTCGTCGATGATGCCGCCACTCGTGCTGGGCGCACGTGCCGGCGAGGACATCCTGGACATGTGCGCGGCCCCCGGCGGCAAGACGACGCAGATCGCCGCCCTCACCCAGGGCCAGGCGCACCTTACCGCCTGCGAGATGAGCATTCCCCGCGCCGAGAAGCTCGAGGCCAACCTCCACCGCCAAGGCGCAAAAAACGTGCCCGTCATGCGCATCGACGCACGCGAGCTCGACGAGTTCTTCCGCTTTGACCGCATCCTGCTCGACGCTCCCTGCACCGGCACGGGCACCGTCATCAGCGGCAACGAGAAAAGTCTGCGCGGCCTCACCGAGCAGCTGCTCGTTAAGTGTGCCCGCTCGCAGCGCGCGCTTCTGGACCGCGCCATGGGGGCCCTCAAACCGGGCGGCACGCTCGTCTATTCCACCTGTTCGATCATGCCGCAGGAAAACGAGGATGCCCTGCAAGAGGCCCTCGACAAGCACATGGACTGCGAGCTCATCCCCCTCGACGGCACGCCGAGTGAAAGCGAAGCACGCCGCGCCCGCGAAGCCGGTGAGGAACCGTGCATCGAGTGCAACGCCCTTACCGAGGCCATTGCCGCGGGCCACGTCTCGGCCATTGCCAACGGCATGCCCGGCACGCTGACCATTCCGCCCAGTCGCGACTTTGAGGGCTTCTACATCGCCCTGATCCGAAAACGCAGCTAGCGCACGGATTCAAAACTCAACAAGCTATCGCCGTGCGCGCCTGTCCTGCTGGTCCTTATGCCGCGCAAGCGCTTCACGCTCCTTGCGCTCGGCCTTTTTGCCCTTGATGGCCGTGACCGCAAAGTAGATGACCGCGGCGGCAACGATTGCGCCCACGCATAGGCCAATCGAGCCTAACATTGCCGAGAATTCCATACCGCGTCACCTCTCTTTTGTATACGGGACATTCAAGATAGCACCTCGATTCCCGCCACCACAGCTCCTTCACGTTCGCCAGCCCTTCAGTCTAACGGATGGCGCGGCGGGGAAAAATCAACTCGTCAAACGATTTAGCAACCGTAGCGCCGGTCGCACGCTGCCGACCGCACAACATAGAAACGGACCGCCATGGATTCTCTCAACGATTTAAACGACCGCGTCGACGCCTTTGTCGGCACCAGCTCCTTCGAGACGCCTGCCGCGACTAGCGACCAAGCCCCCATCGATGTTCCCGCCGAGGTTCACGAGGACATCGTCGCCTCGGTCGACTTCTCCGAGGTAGAGCTTGCAGACGAATTTACCGAGCCCCAGGTTGCCGTAACTCCCAACGGCCTTTTGCCCATGGAGCCGCTGCCCATCGACGGGCGCCTGCGCAAGGCGGCCCTCCGCATGCCCGATGAGATCGAGGAGGCCAGCGGTTTTACGCTCTTTGGCCGCCGTATCAAATCGCTCATCTACACCACCGACGTGGCGGTCATCCGCAACTCCAATGCCGATGCCGTGTTTGCCGTCTACCCCTTCACGCCGCAGCCCGCCATTACGCAGGCGCTGCTGACCGTTGCCGAGTGCCCGGTCTTTGTGGGCGTTGGTGGCGGCACCACCACCGGTAAGCGCTCCGTGCAGATGGCGGCCGTCTCCGAGATGCAGGGCGCGGCGGGCTGCGTGGTCAACTCCCCCGCTACTGCCGAGATGGTCGAGCACATCACCAACATCGCCGATATCCCCGTCATCGCCACGGTCGTTCGCTGCGACGATGATGCGCATGCCAAAGTGCGCGCCGGAGCCAAGATCCTCAACATCGCGGCCGGCAAGAACACGCCCCAGGTCCTGCGTGAACTGCGCGAGCACTATCCCAACCTGCCGCTCATCGCACCGGGCGGCAAGACGCCCGAGAGCATCCGTGAAACCATCGCCGCCGGCGCCAACGCCATCATCTGGACGCCGCCTTCGGCACAGCAGTTGCAGGCCGACATGATGCAGCGCTATCGCAAGATGAAGGAAGAGGCAACACCTGTCATCTCGCGCGACGATGTGCCCATTATCGACCAGGTCGCCGCCGCCGAGGTCAGCCAGGTCGAGAACATGAATCCCGACGTGCCGATCCCCGACGAAGTCATCGAACGCGTCGCTTCGATCCACGATCATATCGAGGAGCGTCGCGCCAACCGCGGACTCAAGCCCTCGCTGCACGGTTTCTTCTTCCGCGGGAAGAAACGCTAGCCGCAACAGCAAGGCCTGTCCCGCAAACAACGGGACAGGCCTTTTTCTGTTATCAAATGTCTGGAGGGGCAAGCGCAGCCGTTAAAACCGTCAGCCAGCCCACGAACGTTAGTCCACGCGCTTGTCGCCCATAAAGAAGACGGCCACCGTGCCAGGGCCGGTATGCGAGCCAATCAGAGCACCGATGCTATTGATCTCAATCTTGCCTTTGAGCTGCGGAACCTGTTCCTCTATCAGTGCCGCAACGGCCTCGGCGTCCTCACGGCACGCCGAGTGCGACATGATGCACTTGCCCGAATAGTTCGCGCCGTCCTGCATATGCGCCATCACGGTCTTGGCCATCTCGGAGATCGCGCGCTTCTTGGTGCGAATCTTCTCACGCGGCGCCAGCTCACCTTCGCAATCGACCGTCATAAGCGGGCAAATCTTGAGCGCCGTGCCGATGATTGCGCTCGCGGCCGAAATGCGACCGCCGCGCAGGTAGCTCGACAGATCGGTCGAGAAGAACCAGTGGTGAAGGTTGAGTTTATGCTCCTCAATCCAAGCGGCTGTCTCGTCGAGCGAAGCGCCGCTATCGCGAACGTCGGCGGCGCACTCCGCCAGCAGGCCAAAGCCCGAAGACGCCGCCAGCGAATCGATGACGCGCACCTTGCCGCCCTGGGGATAGCGATCCGCAAGCATCTGCGCCGCAACGCAGGCCGATCCATACGTGCCCGAAATACCCGACGACAACGCCAGGTGCAGCACGTCTTTACCCTCGGCAACAAACGGCTCCCAAAACTCCTCGTACTCACCAACACTCACCTGAGACGTCTTGGGCATGGCGCCCGCGGCAATCTGGGCAAAAAACTCGTCCGGCGCAATCGACTGATACAGATCGTCCGTATAGACAACATCGTCGATCTCGTAATGAAAACACACGACGGGGATATTGCGCGATGCAAAGAACTCACGGGTTCGATCGGCGGCGGATTCACAGGTCAGGACAAAATCACTCATATGAGGCTCCTTACTCATTGCTGCGTAAATTATTGCACAGCAAGCGTGAATACGGTACAAATGTCCACTATTTACCAAATTGAACCAAAGGTAGTGAACATCTTTACCGTCATCCTCTCTATCGATCTAGGAGGCATGCGCCTGCAAAACGACCCTGCGTCTCCATTCAACCGCCATATCCGCCTCAACTAAATCGATTTACCAAACCGTTCGGCCAACAATTCGACCTCCCATCCCCAATCGAAACAAAAGCGGCGCATACTGATAAACGTTTGACGCTGTTTATCAGTTTTACCAACCACATCGGAAGGTGCTTCATGGTCGCATTCGATCGCAATCCGCAAGACTTCAAGTATCTGCGTCAGCTGTCGAGACAGTTCCCCACCGAGCAATCCGCATTTACCGAAATCATCAACCTCTCGGCCATCCTCAACCTGCCCAAGGGCACCGAGCATTTTATGAGCGATGTGCATGGCGAATACGAAGCCTTTATGCACATCCTCAACAACTGCTCGGGCGTCGTGCGCGAGCATGTCGACGAGATCTTTGGCGACACGCTCTCCTTTGACGAAAAGGGAGAGCTGTGCACGCTCATCTACTATCCGCGCGAGAAGATCGATCTTGTCCGCAGCCGGCGCGAGGACTCGCCCACCTGGTACAAGACCATGCTCGACCAGCTCATTGTGGTTGCCCGCTCGCTTTCGAGTCGCTACACCCGCTCCAAGGTGCGTAAGGCCATCCCGCGTGATTACGCCTACATCATCGACGAATTGCTGCACACGCATCCAGACGAGAACAACTACCGCGTGCGTTATCACGAGCGCATCATTGAGTCCATCCTGGAGACCGCCAGCGCCGACGACTTTATCGAGTCGCTCGCCTCACTCATCAAGCGCCTCGCCGTCGACCACCTGCACTTGGTGGGCGACATCTTCGACCGTGGCGGCGGTGCGGCCAAGATTATGGACCGCCTGCTCACCTATCATTCGCTCGATATTCAGTGGGGTAACCACGATCTGCTGTGGATGGGCGCTGCGGCCGGTGAGCCCGCCTGCATCGCCACGGTGCTGCGCAACAACCTGCGCTACGACAATTACGAGATCCTCGAGAACGATTACGGCATCTCGCTGCGCGAGCTTGTCGCCTTCGCCGACGCCACTTATACCGCCGGCGAGCCCATCACCCCGCTGATCAAGGCCATCAACGTGCTGCTCTTTAAACTCGAGGGCCAGATTATCCAGCGTCACCCCGAGTTCGACATGACCGACCGCCTGCTGCTCGACAAGATCGACCACGACACCGGCACGGTCACGCTCGCCGACGGCAGCGTGTGGCCGCTCGCGACCAACGACTTCCCCACCGTCGACCCGACGGACCCCTACACGCTCACGCCCGAGGAGCAGCACATCATCGACAAGCTCGTGTCCGAGTTTGTCACCGCCGATCATCTGCATCGCCATATCGATTTCCTCTACACCCACGGCTCGATGTACAAGGTCACCAACGGCAACCTGCTGTTCCATGGCTGTGTGCCGCTCAACGAGGATGGTACCTTTAGCAGCATGAACTGCCTGGGTACCTGGCACGCCGGTCGCGATTATCTCGATTTTTGCGACCGCATCGCCCGCCGCGCCTGGCGCGTGGGCGACCGCGACGCCCTCGACTGGATGTGGTACCTGTGGATCGGCTTTAACTCACCCGCGAGCGGACGCCTGGTGCGTACCTTTGAGCGTGCCTATATCGCCGATAAGAGCACCTGGGCCGAGCCGATGGACCCGTACTTCACGCTTACCAAGTCGCCCTCGGTCTGCGACGACATCATGCACGAGTTCGGCGTCGCACCCATGGCATGTTCGCTGACCGGCCACATCATCAACGGCCACACACCCGTCAAGACGACCAAGGGCGAGCAGCCCATCCGCGCCAACGGCAAGCTGCTGGTCATCGACGGCGGCTTCTGTCGCGCCTACCATCCCAAGACGGGCATCGCCGGCTACACGCTTATCTCGAGCTCGCGCGGATGCCGTCTTAAGTCGCACCGGGCCTTTACCACCGTTGCCGAGGCGCTCACCCGCAACGTGGACATCGAAAGCGAGACCAACCGCTTTGACGAGGCCGACCGCCGCCGCATGGTCAGCGATACCGACACTGGCGCCAAGATCCGCAGCCAAATCCAGGACCTACGCCAGCTGCTCGATGCATATAGAAACGGTGCCATCGAGGAGCGCGCCTAGCCCCGCCTGCGGAGATTGGCTAAACTTGCTGAGTTTGTCATCCCCGCGGCGCTCCGGCGCCACCCTAAGGCAGGTACCATGCAAAAGCTCCTTGCGCAGATCATGAAGTTTGGCGTCGTCGGCGTCGTCGCCACGGTCATCGACTTTGGCATCATGAATCTGCTTCACTACGGTCTGGGCCTCAATATCCTGATCGCCAATACCAGCGGCTTTATCGTCTCGCTCATCTTTAACTACGTCGCGAGCATGAAGTACGTGTTTGCGCACAAGGAGGGCATGAGCCGCCGACGCGAGTTCATTATCTTTGTCGTGCTGTCCGTGATCGGCTTGGCTCTCAACGACGGTATCGTGCTGGCGCTCAACGCCGGCCTGGGGCTCGAGGCCAATATCGCCAAGATTTGCGCCACCGCGCTTGTTATGGTCTACAACTTTGTGACCCGAAAGATCTTCCTGGAGGGCGACGAGACCAAGTAGCTCGACTTTCCCGCACAGCTACGGGGCCCACGGATGACGCACGTCGAGCACTGCGTTGTTCGTGGGCCTTGCTCGTTTACGGGAAGAGTTGCAACGTTTGCGGATTACCTCTTGAATATTTGGCGAGTTCGTATAGTTCTTGGCAAAGCCCTTACGTTTCCCTTGCAAAAGCTCTAAAGTATCCTCTGCTCGATTCGTCAACGCATTGGATGTGATTACGTGCGCAAGGCACTGGCACAACCTCATACCAAGCAGTTCCTCAAGTTCGCTGTCGTGGGTCTTATCTCCTTTGGCATCGACTGGGGTATGCTCATTGCACTCGTCGAGCTGTTCCACCTCGACTTTTTGATGAGCACCACGATCTCGTTTATCACGTCCGTCATTGTCAACTACTGGCTCAGCATGAAGTACGTGTTCGACCATCGCGAGGGCATGAGCCGCAAGCGCGAGTTTACGATCTTCACCATCCTGTCGGTGATTGGCCTGGGTCTCAACGATCTGTACATGTTTGTGGGCGTCACGTTTTTGAGCATCGGCTACCAGGCCATGAAGGCCATCGCCACGTTCCTGGTCACCTGGTACAACTACTTTAGCCGTCGCTTCTTCCTCGAGGGCGCGCAGTCGTAGTTTGTTCGACATTTGCTTAAAGGTATAACCGGTTGGAATTCTCGTTCCAACCGGTTTTTTGTTTGCCAAGAGACCCGGCGGCCCAGTTCCATTCGCATGAAAAACGGGCGGCTCGGATGTTTGTCCGAACCGCCCGTTTGGCGTGTTATGTCGAGGCATTTAGCCCGTTACGTAATACCAGACTACGCTGTCGCCGTTAGATAGGACGTAGTTGCTGCACGCCGTGTTGGGCGCCACACCGTTAACGGAGTACATCCAGCCGCTCGTGCCACCATGCTCCTTCTCGGCCAAACCGCCGATAGCGGCGACATACGTGCCATACGACGAGCCATGCGCATTCACGGAAAGGCCCAAGGCGCACAGGGCATCGTAGGCAGTTGCGCCCTCGTTAAAGGTGAAGGTGCCACCAGAAGACACAGGATTGCCCACGGCGCTCGATGTGACCGCAACCGTCACCGTAACGTAGCCAGACTGCTGCGAGCCGCCCTGATTGCCCGCAGAGGCGCCGCCACTGTTGGATGCAGATCCACCGCCAGACACCGAGCCGCCGCCCGAAGAAGAGCCGTCAGAAGAACTCGATCCACCGGCGGATTCGGAGCCCTGTCCAGCAGACGCGTTGTTGGACGTCTTGCCGTTCTTGCCTTCGGACTTCTTCTCCTTCGAATCCTTTTTTGCGTCCTTGTCCGAAGATTCGGAATCGTCCTTGGAATCCGATTCATCCGACTTCTTGGATTCAGAGTCCACGGCATCAGAAGACGAGGAACCCACCTCTGTCTTGTGAGAGGCAGCAGAGCCAGAGTCGGCAACGCTCTTCCCCGCCACGGCCCGAGTGATCCAATCGATGGACCAAGCACCGCTGGAAGAAGGCTGGACAAAGCCTAGCGACACAACGATCAAAACGGTGCAGACGGCCGTCAGAACGCCAACAAGCGCCTTACGCCGCGGGGCGGGCGCCACCGAAGCGGCGCCCTTTTGCTTTGCATCGTCAAGCTGGATGAACGACGAGTCGGGCTGCTTGGACTCGGCGTCCTGTGGCTTACTGGACACAGCCCTCACCTACCGACGCTTGGTGAATACGAACATGCCGATGACCGCAAGCCCGATCACGCCGGCCGCCACGCCGGCAATGGCAAGCGGATTGAAGCCAGACTGCTGCGAGGGAGCCGCAGCGGACTTCTTGGCAGTGATCGATGCAGACGAGCCCGTGTCGGACTTGCCGGACTTGTCATCCTTCTTGCTGGACTTCTTGTCCTTCTTGCCGGACTTATCGGATTTCTTCTTGGAATCCTTATCGTCCTTGGTCTCGGTCGTAGTCGTGGTAGACGACACCGGCTTCTTACCCGGAGCAACAGCACCGCCAGCCTGCTGGCCGTTTGTGCCGTTACCGGAGCCAGAACCAGCACCGGCATTACCCGAACCGCCGTTGCCGCCAGCGGAGCCAGAGCCACCGTTACCACCAGGGTTAACAGCATTCTTGATCCACTTGGCATACAGCGTCATATCAGCCGTCACCGCAACGCTAAAGTCATATGCCTCCGTACAAGCCTCGTCGGTATACCAACCAGCGAAGGTGTAGCCTTCGCGCGTCGGATCGGCAGGCTTGGCGATAGAGCCGTTGGCGGCCGTAGTCTGAAAATCGACCTTGGACCCCTCGCCGGCGCTAAACGAAACCTTAACGCCAGCATTCAGCTTGAACAGCGTGCCAGAGTCGTTGATGTAGTACAAGTTGCCCTGGGCATCACAAGCGATTGGCGAGTCACAGAAGTTGTAGTGGCCCGTTGCGCTAAACACACCAGAAGCCTCAGCGTCACCCAACTTGTAACGATATACGCCACCGCCTGAGGTGTAGTTAACGAAATCAGGGCTCTCGCCGTAGTTAACCGTGAAGTAGACATACGCGTCTTCGCCCTGGACACTCACGAGCGGAGCGCCCTTGATGCCACCAGCAGGAAGCGCAGTGCCATCAGCAGACGAAACCAGCGTCTTGGCAAAGTTGTTGGCCGGATCAATAATCGCCAGCGCAGAGCCGCCAGCAACCTCGCCGCCAACAATCAGCTTGCCATCATACGTCGTCGTAGGCACGCATGCACATCCCGTAAGGCCAAGGTCGACCACACGCTCCTCGGTAATACGCGAAGCGGCATCCGCATCGCGTGAGTCGCCATCAGAAATCGCCAAGACGTGCAGCTTGCCGTCGCGCGAGATTAGATAGGCATGGCTGCCGTCAGCCGAACGCACGCAGGTGGAGTTGACAACAGCACCAACCGAAACCTTTCCGAGCACATCGCCCGAAGACTTGCTGAGCATCTCGACGGTACCGGCACTGGTGGGAACCAAGACAAAGTCATCGCCCACCGTCGCGCCCGTCCAGTAATAACCCTCGTCGGCATTGACATGCTGCCAAGAAACAGCGCCGGTCAGGATGTTAATACGCGTCAGATGACCGTTATTGTACGTACCCTTTCCATAGTCGACATCAACGGTGCCGACATAGAGGTAATTGCCATCAACCGTCAGCTGAGAATTCGACTGGGCAATCCCGCTCACGGAGTCAGTGACCCAAACCGTTGTGAGCGCGTCAGCCGTCAGGGCCTGGACCGCACCGCCGTCAAGCGGAACGATAACCAAACCGCTCGCATAAATCGGGCGCGAGGTGTAACCGACCGCTTTCTTAAGATTCGACTCGGCACGGACCTCGCCCGACTTGGCGTCAATCTTTAGCAAACGCTTGTTGACGGCGAGGTATACGTAGCCGTTCACGACGATAGGTTCACTCGCGTTGGGATACGCCGAACCAGAATACGCCTTCCAATCGAACGTCCAAGAGCTCGCTAGCGCACCCGTAGGCGTCGAAACGTTCTCGACCGCCGCATTGGACTTGCCATCCCAATCGGACTTCCAATCGGTCGGACGCGGGGCGCTCGGATTGACTACGACCTCGTCGGGATTAGGCACCGTACCGCCGGCAGCATAAGCCCAGACGATCTCGTCATGCGACTTGAGCACGTAGTCACTATCGAGCTGAGAACCGGGAACACCGTTAACAAAGTACGACCAAGCGCCGGCCAACTTAGTGCCGTCAAGCGGAGAGACAAGGCTGTGAACGCCCCAGAAGCCCAGCTGATCGTACATCTCGGACTTGATGCCCAAGGCATCAAAGTAGGCGGCAGTGGCGTCCTTGATCGTCGTGCCCTCAACAAACACCTGCGTCGAAGGATCGGTCCAGCGCTGTGCCTTATCGTCCTTCTTACCGATGATCTCCATCGAGACAGCAACCTGACCGGGCATGGTGCCATCGGAACCATAGACCCAGGCAATCTCATCGCCGGCCTTGAGCGTGTAGTTGCCGGCGCCGACATTGGCCATCTTGCCGTTAACGAAGAACTGCCAGGACTTCCAGGTGCTTTCGTTTACCTGTACGGTCGATAGCTTCACGCTCTTATTGAACGGGGAAGTCAGCGAATTGAGGAACCAACCATACGAACCGGTTTGGACGTCGGCGCCAATACCGGCCTGCTTAAAGACCTGCTCGGAAAGATCGGCGGCAGTTGCGCCCTCTTCCACCAGCGAGGTCGTTGGTTGCGTCCACGTCTGCTGAGCACCCGAAGCGTCCTGGCCGATAACGGTGCAGCTTACCGAAAGCTGGTCGGTGGGCGCCGGGTCGCCGTACTTGGAGTAGCACCAGACGACCGAGTCGCCCGCCTCGAGGGAGTAGCTGCCAGCGCCAACCGACGCCGCAACACCATTGATAAACAGCTGCCAATAGGCGCCCGTAGCATGGTCGTATGCAAGGGTGCGATCGGCATCGAAAGGCGACGTAATGGAATTGAGCACCCAACCCCAAGAGCCGTTGGGGTCATAGTCAGCCTTGAGGCCGGCCTGCTTAAAGAGCTCCTCGGAAAGATCGGCGGCAGTCGAGCCGTTCTTGAGCGTGTACTGCGAAGCGGCAGCCCACGTCTGCTGCTTGCCCTTAGCGTCGACGCCAATAACCGAGCACGTCGCTGTGACCTCGGGGCTGTTTTGACCACTCGTGCCCACGACCGTCAACGTTGCCGAGACATCCTGGTTGGCAAGCTTGGCATACGTGGCATTGTCGGGATAGCGCTTAGCATAGCGAGCGTACTTCTCGCTCGTCAGGCGCGAAGAAACGACAACCTTCGTGTTGTACTGCGGCTGCGTGACCTTGAGATTCTCTGCGGAGACAATAGAGCTGTTGCTCGACTTAAACAGACGCCAATCCTGCCCGGACATCGCGTCATAGCCAGGCAGATCCACCGGAACAATACCAAGGGACGTCGAATCGGTCGTCGCCTTATCGTAGCTCCACGCGAGCTTGCCGTCGGCATCAAGATAAGCCTTCTGGAAGGCGTGCATGTCCGCCGAAACGGCATTAGCTTTCTGGCCATTCAGAATGGCGTCAGCATAGCCGGACTTCGCCTTTTCCATAAGAGAAAGCTCGGCATCGAGCTCGTCCTGGTCCTGCGGGGCAATCGCAAAGTCGAGGGTCTTGCTTGCCGTGACCTCAGCGTTAGACTTATCGGTCACCGTGAGGGTGATCTTGGTCTTCGCCGCCTCGGCGCCAGGCAGCGGCTGGTAGACCGTGCCCTTGTAACCGTTGAACGTAATGTCATCGGTGCTGGCGGAGTACTCGACCTTGTAGTACTTGCCGTCGATATTGAGCGTGTTCGTGCGCGGCATCTGCAGGTCGGCGGTCAGGCCGTCCTTATTGGCGACCGCGTCGGTGCCGGAGTACTTGATATTGCCGTAGGTAAAGGCCGCATCGACCTTCTCCTGCAGCGCCTTCTTGTCGGCGGCGACCTTCTCGGGATCGCCCTTGACGGTCACCGTGAAGTCGTGCGCGCCCTTAACGTCAGACGGGCCACCGCTCACAAACGAAACGGTCGCGGTCAGCGTTACGGTGCGATCGCTCGAAACGCGCGTCACCTTGCCGGTGTAGTCGTCCCAGCCATAACCGGACGGCCAAATGACATCGCCGTCGGAGCTCTTCCAGCTAACCTCGAACTTGCTCTTGGAGCCTGCGCGGTACGGAAGCGTGAGGTTGGACGTAACGGACTCGGCCGAATCGCCCGCAGCGTAACCGATGGCAACCTGCTCGGCGGCATCGTCGAGCATCTGCTGCACACGAGCCTCGTCCCAAGCAACCTGCACCGACTTACTGGGCTGGTAATACTCGGTCTTGCCATCGCGCGACAGCTCAAACACGACGTCGGCGCTACGCAGACCGTCGATGTTGTAACCGGTGTAGTTGTTGGGGTCGATGTAGAAGAACGTCACATCGCCGTTGGTCTTACCCTGGGCGTCGGAGATACCGACCGTTGCCTTGTCATCCTCTGCATTAAAGGCAACGCCGCCCTCGGAGACCTTGACGTCAATATCGGTAAATCCCAAATCGGCAAGCTGCGCCTTCAGCGCGTCGTTAACGTTGCCGCCCTTTGCGCTGTAGTCAACAACAATCTGCTTGTTAGCATCGGTGAGCTTTTGGGCTGCAGCCTCGAGCGAGCCCGCGGCGATAACCTTGTTGGCGGAGACGAGCTCGACCGTCGAGCTGCCGCTCGTGGCGACAGCCTTCAGATACTTACCCGCGGCAGAAGCCGAAACCGTTGCCGTGGCGCCCGACATATCGGACAGCAGCGTCCAGTCGGCCTCCGGAGCCTTCGCATCGTCCGCCGCATACCAGGCAACAGTCGCCTGAGTGGTCACGTCAATGCCGTTGGTGGTCGAACCGTCGGCGCGCTTAGCCTGCGCCGTCGCCTTGACGCTATCACCCGAAACGAGATGGGTCGAATCACTATTGATCTGTGGCGTAGTGGTCACGCGCAGCAGGCTATACTCCCCCGCCGCGGTAACGCTATCGGGCGAAACCCACTCAACGGTGTTGTCGAGGGCGTTCGCCGTAACTTTGATGCGCTTGCCAACAAGCGCCTCCGAAATAGTCAGGCTGCCATCGGTCGTATCGATGCCGTCGGTGAGCTCGGTCCAGTCGGCATCGCCCTCGCCCTTGGCATACCACGCCATAGTGAGCTCGGCATCGTCGGGCACGTCCTTGGTCGAGCCCGACCAGCTGCCCGGAACCTGCACGCTCGGCGTGATCTTTGAACCCACGCTCAGCGTAACGTTCTTATCGGCAAGCTCGATGCCCGCCAGCTTGTACTGGCCCTTGAGCGTCACGGGGCCGAGCGGGGCAACGGACTGCGTGCCGCCGTAGGAGCTCTTCTTCTGCGTGCTGGAAACGGTATTTTCGCTCGTAACCTTCACGCGCAGGTACTTGCCAGTATAGGCGGCGTCAACGACATAGGTCGCTTCGGTGGCACCGGGGATATCGGTGTAAGCGGAGTCGTAGCTCGAGCTGCTGTTTGCATACTGCCACTGGTAGGTCACATTATCGGTGCGGTCGATATAGTGATAGTTGGAGCCGTCCTTTTTGCGCACCTTGGTCTTGAGCGTATCGCCCACGTGCACGCCGTTGGTGGCAGGAGAGCCCTCAAACTGCACGTCGTACAGCTCAACTTGGCCAGCGACGGAGACAGGACCCGCCGCATAGTACGGCTTCTGCTCGCCATAGCCGCCGTTGGCCTTGGCCACGACGTAGTAACCCTTAAGGGCGGCGGTCACCGTCAGGGTGTTGCCGGTCTCGTCCTCGATAGGCGTGTTGCACGAACTCGCGTAGTTCGAGGTGCCCTTATACCACTGCCACGTGACATGTGAATCGGTGGTAACGTCGGTGGAACCCGCCTTGGCGGTCGCCGTAATCGTGGAACCAACCTCGACTTTGCCCGAAGTCGGGCTCATAGTCACGCTCGTGACATTAATTGAACCGGCGGCAGCAACGAGAGCGCCCGTCGAGTTGGTCAAGCTCGAAGAGCCAATCTTCGAGGACACCTTGCACTTGAGGTACTTGCCGCCCAAAGCGTCGGTTAGCTCGAGGGTCTCCCCCGTGGCACCCGCAATGTCGGTATACGTGCCACTCTTGGTGTTAGAGCTCTGCCACTGATAGTTGAGCTTGCTCGCGTCGACGAACGCGCCGTACGCGCCGCCCTTCTCCTTGGCGCGGGCCTTAGCGGTATCCCCCACCGCAAAGACGCTCGTGTTGTCCTTGGTGTTAACGATAGACACGGCCGAAAGTTCGACCGCACCGGCCTGTTTGACCTTGCTGGAAGTGGTCTTGTTCACCGTGTTGACGCCAGCGTTGGCCTCGACCCTGATGTACTTGCCCTCAAGGTCGTCGCCCACCACGAGCGTAGCGCCCGTCTCGCCCTCGATCTTGGTAAATCCCGAGTACTGCGAGGTGGATGCGGACCACGTGTAGGTGACCTTGGCATCGGCGGGGGCTTGCTGATAATAGCTTATGTACGGAGTCGCCGTCAGGGTATCGCCTATGCTCGGCGTGTCGCTATTCAGCTTGACGCTGTTAAGCTCCATCTGACCGGCGCCCAGCACGGGACCGGGGATGTAATTAGCGTTGATGCCCGAGCCGTACGCAGCGGGACCATAGTAGTCCTTGCCGTCTGCCGTAACCTTGCAGATGAAGTACTTGCCCACCATAGCGTCGGTAACGGTGAGCGACTGCTCGTGGCCTACGACCTCGGTGTAGTCGGCGATGTTGCTGCTGGCCCTGGTCGTGCCGGCGAGCCAGGTGTAGGTCCAGGTGCCAGGATTGGTAACGGACTCAGTCGAAGTGCCGTACCAGTCGTCCTCGACCTCATCGTACATATTTGCCCAGAGCGTATCGCCCGCGCTGAGCGCGCCGGACTTCGTGGAATACGAGTTGTCTTTATCCTTGGCGTCCTGAATGAAGACCTTTGCCTCACCGGAAAGCGTTGTGGCGGATGCGGCGGCAACGGCGTTCTTCTGCTCCGAAGCAGCAGGCGCCGCCGCAGAGTTCTCGGACTCAGTCGCGTTGTCTGCGGCGGTGTCAGCACCATTCGTGGCACTCGCAGTTGCGCCCTGACCTGCGTCGGCGCCATCGGCAGCAGCGTCACTAGCACCCGCGCCGTCCTCCGCAGCAGCACCGTTCGCACCGGCATCGGCGGCAGCAGTGCCATCGTCGGCTGCCGCGCCCTCGCCGCCCGTCGTAGCCTGAGCCACGGTCTCGGCAATGCCCTCGGCGCCCTCGGCCCAAAGTTGCGCCGGCGTGGTGCCAAAAGCCATGGCAAAAGCCAGGAACGCCACCAGACCGCGCTTGGCTACGCCACGGGCAATCGCTCCATGACGGCGCCACGAGGCGCGCTGGCACTCGTCCTCAAACATATCCATTTGTCTCCTACTGTCTGCACTGGGAGCATTGCCCAGCGGCTGCCCCACATCATCGCGCATATTGCGCTTGAGTACCCCCATCGGGGTCCCCCTTCCCTCCAGAGCCCAACGCGTACCTGCGGCATGCGCCGCGGTCACGTACAAGATGGGAGGCGATCCGACTTAACCTTACCGACCCGGGCGCGCCGTCCGATCTGCGATGCGAACATCCCGGGCCAAGAGGAATTACGGTTACTGGTACAGCCGGGGACTTGCACCCCGATTCTCCCAAACGCGCAGGAAAACCGCGCGTTCGTGCGTCTCCGCACCACCATCTAGGCCATCGATTATTACTGTCAGTATGGTAGCACGCAAAAGGGCCCCGCACACAGGCGAAGCCCAAGGTAAAAGCTATGGTTTGCGATAGATTAGGGCGTGGATGGATCGCTGAGCAAAATGATCCGTTTTCCTCCGTCCCCCAGGGGTCATTAACGCTTGCCGCCGTGACTGTTGCGCCAGATCTCGCGGCCCAGCATCAGCGCCAGCACCAGCGCACTCACGTAGCCCATAAAGCCAATGACCGGGATACCGAACACAACCGGCTCGATGCGTGCGTAGTACACCACCGATGAGCCGATAAACAGACCGGCGATTACAATTGCCATCGACATGCGGTCGATAATTCCACCCAGCTGTCGCAGCGCCTTATCGCTGCTCATGATCTGCGTGTTCACCTTAAGCTGGCCACGCGTGAGCATGCGCGACGCCAAGCCCAGATACTCGGCCGCCTCGAGCGAGCCTTTTGCCGCGCGATAGCTGCTCGCGGCAAGATCGCGGCTCATCTCGCGCATGCGGGCGTAGGTGCTCTTCTCGTTTTTGATGTGCGTCTGGATGATCTGGATCATGTTGACGTTGGGCATGTACTCGGTCAACAGGCCCTCGAGCGTCACCATGCCGCGGGCGAACATCGTCACCACGCTCGGCAGCTCAACATCGTTTTTGCGCGCCAGATTGAGCAGCGAGGTCAAAAACTCGCCGATATCAAGATCCTTAAGGTCAAGACCCGCAAAGTCGGCGACGATAAAGTCCAAGTCGGACAAAAAGGCCGAATGGTCGAGCTCGGCCGAATCGCCGCGCGTCACGGCAAAGCGCATGAGCGAATCCTTGAGCTTGGGCACGTCGCCCTCGGCCACGGCGAAAATCATGTCCTTGACGATACCGCGGTCGTGACTCGACATGCGCCCAACCATGCCCAGGTCGATAAAGTAGACAATGCCGTCCTTGAGGATGATGTTTCCCGCATGCGGGTCGGCATGGAAAAAGCCGTCGTCGAGCACCTGCGTCGAGTAGTCCTCGACGATCGCGGCGCCAATCTTTTCCAAGTCATAACCCTCGGCTGCCAGTCGTTTGGGATCGGCAATCGAGATGCCGTCAATGTAGTCCATGACCACAACATGCTCGGTGCAAAGGTCCAGGTAGGATTTGGGACACGACACGCCGTGCACGCTTTTGTGGAAGTCATAGAAATCGTTGAGGTTTTTGGCCTCGGCCAAAAAGTTGGTCTCCTCGCGAAACGAGGTCCACAGCTCTTCGACCACACCGTGCAGGTCAACAAACTGATCGGTGTTGACGAACTTTGAGACGATGCGCACCACCGAGCGAATGATGTCGATGTCCTGCGCCATAACCTGCTGCGCGCCGGGGCGCTGTACCTTAACGGCCACGTCCTCGCCCGTCACCAGGCGGGCACGGTGTACCTGCGCGAGCGATGCACTACCGAGCGGGTTGGGGTCGATCGCGTCGAACATCTGCCCCAGGCGCTGGCCGTATTCCTCTTCCAGACAGCGGAGCGCTACCTCATACGGCACCGGCTCTACGTCGGAGCGCAGGCGACGCAGCTCGTCGCAAAACCGCTGCGGCAAAATCTCGGAGCGGTTGGCCAGGATCTGCCCCATCTTGACGAACATGGGGCCGAGCTCTTCGAGCAGGCGGCGCAGGCGTACCGGCGTAAGGTTATCCCACACGCGGTACTTTTTGATCAGGCGAACGATCTGACCGATGCGTTCGCGGCGACCTGCCGGCGTGAGCTGATACTCCTCGTCCGGCGCCATCGCGTCGGGCTCCTCAGGGACCATATCGACAGCGCGCGGCTTCTTGCGAGCGCCCGAGACGGCGGCCTCAACCTCATCGACAACCGCCGTCTCGTCAGCCAAGGGATCTAGATTGTTGTAATCGGTGGTGGAATCTGCCATCTGCGCTGCTACTCGGCCTCTTCGGTGTCCTCTGCATCGTCGGGCTCAACGGACTCGACGGGCACCGAGGTCACGTTATCCTCGACCGAATCGACGATGTCGCGCACATGGGCCAAAAAGGCCGTACGCTCGGGGGCGGTCATAACGCGGACGCGGGCCAGGATGAGCTCGTCGAGCACGCGCTGCGCCGCGGTCTCGCCCTGCATGCCCAGGCGCTCGGTCAGGTCGGAGATGGTGCCACCAGCCTGCTCGAACATGTCGGACACGCTGCGGGCGATATCGGGGGTGCCGGCGTCCTTGCGGACCTGCTCGCCCTTGGTATTGAGGTCGTCGAGGACCTTCTTGCCGCCCTCGACGGCAACGGCGGCGGCGCCGAAGCCCACGTTGATGGCACCGTTAACAAGCTGATCGAATTTCATAACCATGGTTGGCTCCAATCGTGAACAACTGCAATGGCCTTCTTGTACCCAAGATTGGGCGAACGACACAAAATCGTTTGTCGCCGGGATAGAAATCGAGCGGGGCAAAGCCTTTGACGGCGTTTGCCCCGCTCGCTCGTTGCAAGGTTATCTTTACCTTACGTTGTCGTTCATCGCGAAGGAGTTCTTCATGGCGCAGCTCGTGGTGTAGAGCACCTTGCCCAACAGGGCGTCGGTCTCCACGCGCACGAGCTCGGCAAAGGCCTCGTTGGCGCGGGCGAGCTCGGCAGGCACCTCGGCCTCGGGCAGTGCGGCTGCGACGGCGTCAACGTCGTGAATCTGCTTGTGGCCCATGCCGCCAACCTTCTCCTGATAATCCTCGACCGCGCGACCGCACTCGTGGAAGCGAACATCGGCCAAGGCACCGATCAGCCGATTTGCCCAATAGAAATTCTCGGACGTCACGCGAGCCTGCGTGTCGGCATAGTACTCGGGCATGGTCTCGACATTGGCGTACAGCGGCACGAGCGCGTTAAACGAGTTGGAGCCAAACGCCATCCACTGCACGGCGCGATACGCCGGTTGCGCATAGGGGCGCAGCTGCAGCACGGCGAGCTGGCTGTTGCGGTTGATGCCGATGGGACGATAGACACCGCGCGTGGCGGGCGTGCCCTTGCTGCCGTAGCAATCGTACTCCGTGCCCTGGTAGTGGCTCGAAAGCACGTACTTAATGTCCTCGAGGGACACCTTGCGCTCGGGCACGCGGCTCCAGGGGATGTCGTCGCTCTCGGGCGTGTAGTCGGCGTCGGGACCGTCCCACACATCGCTGGGGTTGAGGCAGCGTTGCATGTACCAGGCGCGCGGCGTGTTGTAGACGTGGTCGCTGTCGCTGTGCGAGCCAAAGGCCTCGCGCGGGTTAAAGACCGCGGCGGGACCGTCGCCCTTAACGCCCAGCGTCAGGTCCAGATGCCACTCGGCCATCCAGGAGCGCAGGTCGGCAGAGCACATGTGGTCGACCTGGGCGCCCTCGGCATCGTCCAGGTCAAAGCTGTCGATACCCAGCTGGTTAGGCATGGTCACATAGGCGTCGTCGGGCACGCGCTTGGCGATCCAGTGATGCCCGCCGATGGTCTCGAGCCACCAGATCTCGTCAACGTCACTAAAGGCGATGCCGTTGTTCTCGTAGGTACCGTAGCGCTCGAGCAGCTCGCCCAGGATGCGCACGCCGTCGCGAGCGGACTTGGCATACGGCAGCACCAGGGTCACCATGTCCTCCTCGCCCAGACCGCCGGGCTGCGCCGGAACATAGCCGTCCTCGCCCTCGTTGCCCTTGGCGGGCACGTAGTCCACGAGCGGATCGGCGCCGCGGACGCGCTCGTTGGTGGTAAGCGTCTCGGTTGCGGACATGCCAACGTTGAGCTCGTTGAAGCCGGCCTCTGCCCAAATGCCATGACCAGGGACAACGTCGGGGACGCTTGTGTAACGCATGGGATTGTCGGGCAGTTCAACGGTCAGGTGGCTCAAGACGCTCGTGTAGACACGCGGCTGCTCGTCGGGGTGCACAACACGCATGCGCTTGGGCTCAAACACCCCGTTGGACGAGTCCTCATTGCGGGCAACCAGCGTCGACCCGTCGTAGCTCGCGTTCTTACCAACCAAAATCGTTGTGCACGGCATGCGCATCCTCCTTGAGCGAAGAAATCAAACGGCAACAGTGTATCGCTTCGGCGCAAAAAGGGCGAAGCCACAGCTCCGGCAGCCCCTGTGGTCAAAAAATGCCAAATATGAGTACTGTCACCAATTTAGTAGCAGCAATTTTCCTTCTAGCAAGTGCCGGAAATCCCCAATTGTCCAAAAGCAAGACAACGTTATTCCCCACAGGTTCAATAAAATGGGCTCCCTAACGATAATGAATATCGCTAGGGAGCACATATGACATAAAATATATGTGACTATCTTTGCAACAGTACTCATATTTGGCATTTTTTGACCACGAGGTATATGACCGGCCCCTCAAACAGCCCAAAACGCCTATTTCGATGCACGCTCCGCCGCCTCGATCACGTGCTTGGCGAGAATCGCAGTGGTCACAGCCCCCACGCCGCCCGGCACCGGAGTAATTGCGCCAACAACCGGCTCCGCAGCATCAAAATCGACGTCGCCGACCAGCTTGCCAGCGGCCTCGTCCCAGTTAATGCCCACATCGATGATCGTCTGGCCCCCACGAACCGCATCCGCGCCAATCGTGCGCGCGCGTCCAACGGCCGCAACCACAATATCAGCTACACGGCACTCGGCAGCCAAGTCGCGCGTATGCGTATGGCACGTCGTCACCGTGGCATTGCGAGCCATAAGCATGGCGGCAACGGGACGACCAATTACCAGCGACCGACCAACAACCGCGACCTTGGCCCCATCCAGCTCAACATCGTAATAGTCCAGCAACGCCAACACGGCCTCGGCCGTGCAAGGGGCAAAGCCCTCGCCTCGCCCCGAAAGCGTGGTGAGCAGCGAGGCCGGCGTCATGGAGTCAACATCCTTGGCGGGATCGAGTGCCGCGGCAACTGTATCCTCGTCAAGGCCGGTGGGCAGCGGACGAAACATCAGGCAGCCGTGAACAGCGGGATCGGCATTGATGTCCTTAATAGCCGCCAGCAACTCATCCTGCGAAACATCGGCGGGAAGCAAGACGCGGCGAGCCTCAATGCCAACTTTCTCGCAGCGCTTGAGGGCGCCGCGCTCGTAGGACAGGTCGTCCTCGCGCTCGCCCACACGCACGATGGCCAGCGTCGACACGATGCCCTGTTCGCGCAGGGCGACGCAACGAGCGGCAAGTTCCTCGGTCAAAGCACGGGCAACAGGAGCACCCTTGAGCAGCTCGGCCATGGCTATCCCCTCTTCCTTGCGGCGTCAGCAGCACGGCGCGCCAGTGCATCGGCGCGCGGCAGCCACGTATCCAGCAGTTCATCGCACGCCGCCTCGAGTTCCTCGGCGCGCGCCCGGTCTTTCATACATGTGGTATTGGCAAAGAGCGTCAGACTCGCGCCTTGCATGGCGGCGCGGCAGAACACGGCGCCGCATGCCACGTCGGACAGCAACTGGCGCGAACCCTTGTCGGCCATATCCTCGAGCAGCGCCAGCGCGCGCCCGCAGGCATCCATGATCCGGTACGGCGGCATGGCCGCCACGCGCAACGCGTCCTGAATCGCCGCGGGTCGAGCCGGGTCCTCGCGCGGAATGCCATACGATGCGGACACCTGGCCGTATGCACGAACATCCTCGGCAACCAGACCCACTAGTTCCTGCGCCAACTCGTCTGCCTGGGCAAATGCACGCGTCAGATCGTCCGCCCGATCGCTAAGCGCGGGATTGGTCGCCCCGTAGCGAGCGACCATCCCGCAAAGCGAGGCGCCCAGCGCGCCCACAAAGGCGCTCGCGCTACCGCCGCCGGGAACCGGCTCGCGCGCGGCCAGCGCCTCGGCAAACCCACGGCAGGTCTTGTCCATCATCTCTTGGCTCATACGTATGCACCTTCAAGTCATATAGATCGGTCGGGCAGCAACCGCCGGCCAACCGCATCAAACACGTAATGATGCTAAGTCTAGCCCATAAGCACATGAGCGTCAGCACACCTGGCCATCGCGGATTTCTATGACGAACGATAGGCGTCGGCGCCGCAAACATGGGACACATGGCCCACCTTTCGAGACTCCCGAACGGCACAAACTGGGGCATATCTATAAGTAAGGAACCCGTTGGGGCACGGCCGCGCAACGGCCACAAGCGATGAACGGAGGCATAAGCCGCACAGTGCACAGAGACATCCGCCGCCAGTGCAATCAGTACCCCAACAACCCGCGGCGCCGTGATGTCACCGACAGACAAGGAGGACACCACCATGAAGAAAAAGACCCTATCGATCCTTTCCCTTTGCATCGCCCTCTTTGCCGCGCTCGCCCTTGTGGGCTGCGGCGGAAGTGCGTCAAGCGAAGGCGGGGGCAGCAGCGCATCCAAGAGCGAGGGCAAGGAAAAAGCTCCCGTCGCCAAGAAGACCGACTTTATCTGGTTTAAGGTCGTGATGCCCGAGAGCGTTGGCGTAAGCGACTCCGCTGGCAAGAATGCCGACAGGGTCCAGCTCACCTTCCCCGAAGACGAGAACGGTTCGGCCGATCGCTTTATCCCCGTTTGGAAAAAAGCGCTGACGGCAGAGGAATCCCACGCCGACCAGGCAGAAAAGAAAGGTGATACGTTCCAGTGGAAGGATGGCGGGTCCGTCGAGTATAACGGCAGGACGTGGCTCGTCGGAACGTACGAGGACAACAGCGGCGTCTCAACCCTCCTCTTTACCGACGTTGAGCCGGGAAGCGTCTACGTCCTCATCTCGAACTTCGATCTGCATAAGAAAGAAGCCGAGGCGCTCCTCAACTCCATCGAGTTTCCCGATGACATGGCGAAGGCAGTTGCCGAGGCACGCGAAGTCGAGATTTCGAGCATCGAGATCAAGCATTAGAGGCTCGCACGCAGCATCGCATGCGCAGTCATTAAATGATCGGACGCCCAGCCAGGGGAGGATCGGATCGGCCGGCCCTCCCCTCTTTTACGCCCGGGCATATTGCCACTTGTCGGCGCAAATCCGGTCCTCAGAATGGGACACATGGCCCACCCGAACGAGCCGCTCGCGCGTACAGTAAAGACAGGTAATCCATGGGCGGTTACAGATCGAGGAGGACACGACCATGAAAAAGAAGGCCTTTGCGATTCTCACCCTCTGCATCAGTCTCTTTGCCGCAGTTGCCCTGGCGGGCTGCGGTAGCAGCGGCGGCGCTACCGGAAGTGGCGGTGGCGGCGGAGCAGAAAAGCCAGCCGTGGATACGAGGACCGACTTCATTTGGTTTAAGGTCGAGGTTCCCGAGGGCGTCGAGATCACCGACGTTGCCGGCGACACCGCCGACAGGGCCCAGTTTAAGTTCACCGAGAGCGAGCATGCCAGCGACCGCTTCATCCCCGTCTTCGATCCTGACAAGAACGCCGATGAACTGTTTGACTACGAGGCAAAGTGGAAGGCCAACTCCGGATGGACCGAGAGCGATCCCGTTAAGTACAACGGCAAGACCTGGCGCAGCGCCTACTTTACGCACTCGGGCGGCGTGACGACCGAGTACTTCACTGACGTTGACGGCGGCAGTGTGTACGTACGTATCGACAATGTCGAGGAGCACAAGGACGCCGTCGAGACCATGATGAAGTCTCTGGAGTTTGCCGACGACATCGCCAAGGCCAAGACCGAGGCCATGGACGTCAAGCTCGAGGATATCGAGATCAAGCGCTAAGCGACTGGCGAGCACAACGGGAAACACGGACGCAGTGCAAACAAGCGACGGTATCCCAGCGCTTCGTACCCAGGGAGGGCCGGTAAGCCGACCCTCCCCATTCTTATGCCGGTAGCCGACGAACGCAGGATGCCGGGCTCCAAAACCATCCCAGACGTGATAACAGCACAAATAGACAAGTGCCCCAACACGTCCGCCCGCCGATTTATAGCGCCGCGCAGGCAATTTAAACCGGCGTCTTTAAACATCTGGGCAGTATAGTGACCAAAACAAGTGCATAACCGCACCCTGCGAACGGAGGAGATATGACCGAACACCATGCCATCAGCCGCCGAGCGTTTACGCTGGGCCTAGGGCTTGCGGCGTTGTCACCACTTGCAAGCCTGCCTGAAACCGCAGCGCCGGGCATTCCCCTGCGAACGGCATTTGCAGACAACACACCCGCACCGTCGGACAGCCTCGACAATTTCGTCATTCGCCTTCGCCCCGCGGGCTATTTTCGCACCGCGAGCGTCAACCAAGACGGCAACGTTCGCGGCAACGTCTGCCACCTGTTTAACGACGGCACGTCCAGCAAGCTCATCCTTGAGAACGTAACGACCAAGAATGACGATACAAACTGGTATGCTATCCGCACCTTGCTCAATTTCGAAGAGCATAAAAAGACGGGCTACAGCATTTGGTCGGTCGATGGCGACTCGGACAAAGACGGAAAGGTCATCCACGTATGGAGTGGCGAGCATGACGGCAAGCCCAGCCGCTCTTTTGCGTTCGAGCGTCAATCAAACGGAACCTACATCATCCGAGACCGCACGGTCGAGAAAGAAACCGAGAAAAAAGACATTAAGTACCTGGCAATAGAATCGGACGGCAAAGACCAGGACAACAATAAGATCTGCCATAAGAGTAAGAGCATTCCGTGGGAGCTAGAACTTGTCGGTTACGACATGGGCAAGATCAATACCACAGTTAGAAGTATCGACTGGACCACGTATAGCAGCTACGTCGACGGACCATGCTGGATGAAATACGTCGACGACAACAAGTACCTCGACGAGCTGAGTATCCCGGGCACGCATGATTCGGGCACCTGCAGCGTGGACAACGACACCGAGCCCCAATCCTCACAAGCAAAGTGCCAGCAGGATTACATCCCGACGCAGTTGCTCGAAGGCATTCGCTATTTTGATATCCGACTTGGAAAGAACAACGAGAACGGCGACCCCGGTATCGACCATGGAAGATGCTACCTGCTCAAAAAAGACGGGGGCTTTATGCATCTCTCCGATGTCATCGGTTACTTCAAAACATTTTTGAACGAAAACCCGTCAGAAGCGCTCATCATGCTTGCGTCACGAGGCAACGACGAGGCTACCGACGAAAGCGTTACGACGGCTTTCGCCAAGGTTATGCACGATAATCCCGATCTGTTCTACACGTCGAGCCGAATCCCCACACTGAACGAGGTGCGCGGAAAGATCGTCCTGCTGCGTCGATTTGTACTCGCCGGCAACAGCGTAAGCAGCCACACGTGGGGCCTCGATCTCACCCAATGGGACGACAAAATCAAGGCGCATTCCGGGCAGTCGATGTGCCTCGTCCAAGACGCGCGAGGCTTTGAGACTACGGGCAATGCGGGCGACAAAGAGCCCTATTGCACCAAGGTATACGCCCAGGACCATTTTGAATGCACCGGAACCGACAAGATTAGCTGGGTCGATATGGCGCTGCGAGAGACGACCAATCTCACGCGCAACAAGGTGGACGTCGAGGACAATGATGGCGCCAAGGTGCAAGTCCTGGAACGCTGCTGGTCTATCAACTACACCAGTTGCACGAATTACAAACAAGGAAGCAATCCTTTTACCGCGGCGCGAGTGGTCAACGAGCATCTGTACAAGAGCCAGTACATCAATCCCAGCGGCAGCGATAAAACAAAGTCAGATTGCCTCAAGCACGTTGGCATTATCGCGTCCGACTTTGTCGATTCGGCACTGGCCCGGAGCATCTACCAACGCAATTACGACGCGAAGCACAAGCCAACAGTTTCATGCTGCCTCCCGGACCGCATGCACATGACGTATGGAGACTCGCTGAGCGATGCCTCGCTCCAAGATGGCAAGACCGTTGGCGAGGGCCATTTCCGCCTTGTCGACAGCAGCAACGTACTCAACGTGGCCGCTTCTGGCAGCGCGTTTGCCATCGAATACGTGGATGTCGACGCCCTGGGCAACGAGACCGTTACGGAGCTGCGGGGCTCCGTGCCCATCGATATCAATCCACGCGCGCTGACGCCCCATTTTGAGGGACTCGAAGGCCTTAAGGCCGGCGAAGACGTGCGCGCCAAGATTGCGGCATCACTCGAGGGCAAGCTCGAAACCGATGCCTGCACGGCCCAGCTCGAGTTTGTGCACGACGCGAACGGCGCTCCGGGAACGGCGATGGCCGAGGGCGAGGCATTTGCCGCGGGGACGTATTGGGTGCGTGCGAAAGGCCTGTTGGGCGACGCGGCGCAAAACTACACGCTTGCCACCGACGGAGCCGCAAGCTTTACTGTGATGACTTCGGGCAACGCGGGCGACACCGGCAACGGTACCGGCGGCGGCAACGGCAACGATGCCACCACGGACAGCGCCGACAAGAACGGCAAGGGCAACAAGAGCAAGGGCTCGGGCGAGAAGCTCGCCGGCACGGGCGACGGCTCTGGCATCGCCGCCGGGCTCGCCGCTGCCGCCGTGGCGACAACGGTCGCTGGCGCGGCAATGCTTGCCAGTGACCGCGAAAACGCTGGGGACGATAGCGAATAGGCAAGCCGGCTTTCAGACGCATCGGCTCAATCAGGGGCGCGGAATACCGTTCTGCGCCCCTATATTTTGACATGAGGGATCAGCTCATAAAGGACGCCTCGCAGGTTGAACGACCAGCCACCGTGCCGCCAGATGCGCGGGCATAAGTCTGGCCCGAACGCCGACGTCGGCTACATCACCATGTTCAGCGCGTTCACAAATTCCTGGGCCTGGGAGCGGCTGCTCAGGCTAAAGACACAGGCAGTCAACAGCCTGTTGCGCAGAAAAACGTCGCGACCCTTGATCCTGCTGACCCCCGTGATGTCCTTAAGGTAGACAATCTCGGTGTGCTTGCCGCCGAAAGTGCCCTTCTTGAGTACCTCAATGCGGTTAGGGTAGATCTTGACGTCTTTAAACCCGCCCGAACCTTTGTCCTGGAACAGCAAAGTGTTGTTGTCCATGCGTGTCACTCCCATGGGGTTCGCTAAAACTGCCTCCATGGTCACATTTTAGTCACTTCGGGAATCCTGCACGAAGGCGCTAGGCGACATTGAAATTCGAGTCCGCGCGAGGCTTTAAGATAGGCATGATTAGCCGCATCGATGCGACTGGCAATGCTTCTAGGAGTACGCCTCGTATTATTCGCCATTAGAGGAGGTCTTACCTGGTTTACGCATGGGAATTCGAGTTCTTTGATTCGGACGGCGTCGTCGACGCTGTACCATGTGGCTCGCTGGGCGGAGGTGGAACGTTCGGATCCGACCTAAACGACGCTGTCGAAAGCGCCGCTGATTTTCTCGCATGCATGGTCGATGACCACCTAATGGGCGGCGTCGACCTGCCTGCGCCGGACTTTGGCCACGAGCCGCAGCACGGTGGCAAGATTATCGCCGTGGCCGTCAGTCGCGAACTCGGCGACATCCCCGCCGTCACCGCAGCGGATGCCGCGCGTATGCTCGGTGTTAGCTCAGCACGGGTATCGCAGCTGATAAATGCTGGGCTGTTGGATTCATGGAAGGATGGCACCAAGCGCATGGTGTCCAAAGCCTCCATCGAGGCACGACTCGCCGACGCTCCAAAGGCAGGGCGCCCGAAAGAAATGCCTGTTGCCGTGTAAAGAGACGTCTAGGCATACCATTTTGGCATATTGACCATTGAGCTCTCTCGATTCGCGACGCACTGCGTCGCGAATCGAACTGAACATATTGCCGCTGATTGCCACGCATCTCCAATCCGAAGTGCAAGAGGAGTTTTCCATGACAGGCATCAATCAGGCCATCACCGAAAGCGCACCTAAAGTGCGTTCTGCCGAGGACATGGCCACACGACGCAAGAGCGATTCGGAGGGATTTCGGCTCATCTCGCCAGTGCCCCCTACAACGAAACGTGGGCACACGTCGAAACCAACACTACGCGACTGCATCTATGGGCTTGCCGTCGGCGACGCGCTGGGCGTTCCTTACGAGTTCAGGCCCCGCGGCACGTTCAAATGCACGGACATGATCGGCTACGGCACGCATGGGCAGCCCGCCGGCACCTGGAGCGACGACACATCCATGACGCTTGCTACCTGCGACTCGATTAGGGAGCTCGGGCATATCGACGCCTCAGACATGCGCGACAAGTTCGTAAGCTGGATTGCGCGTGGCGAGTATACGATCGACGGCGTTTTCGATTATGGCGGCACAACCGCCCGTGCCTTGCACACCGGCAAAGGAGGCTCCGGCGAGCGCGACAACGGCAACGGTTCGCTCATGCGCATCGCTCCCCTAGCGTTCACCGATGCGACAGACGAAGAGATCAGCGAGGTCTCCGCGATTACGCACGCCCACAGAACGTCGACCGACGCATGCATCATATTTGTCGAGCTGATGAGGGATGTGATGAACGACGCGCTCCCCTCGTGGGCACTCCATCTGAAAGGCGTGCCAAAACAGGAAATCAGGTCAGGTGGCTTCGTGCGCGACACGCTTAAGGCCGCTACCTGGTGCTTCGTCAACACTAACAGCTACGAAGATTGCGTGCTTGCCGCCGTCAACCTGGGCGACGACACCGACACCACCGCAGCCGTCGCCGGCGCCCTCGCCGGCACAGCATACGGCATGGACGCAATTCCACGGGAGTGGATAGACACCCTACGCGGCAAGGAGCTGATTGAGAGCTGCTTGTTTTAGATTGCGGCGGCAACAGAAACAAGCCAGGAGGCATCATGGAGAGGAAGGCTGCACACATAGATGAGTTCCAAGTGGACGAGCACGAGATTCCGCTACTCCCAGCAGGGCTGAAGGAGGAAGGAGACCTCTATGTCCTCCCCGACGGGCGTTATCTTCCCTGCGGAGTCTACAAGACCGCGGACGGCGACTTGCTCCTTTATGAGCCATCCGAACTTAGTTTCTTCGGGCAGATGCTTGCTCAACTCAAAGAGTGCTAGAGGTTTGATTGCCCGTTAGATCGACACTGTTCCAAACCATGGGATGGGTAGGATGTCTCCCACCGCGGCCTGTGAGGTAAAATCTTGACCGCCGCGGAATCCGCCTGCGGGCAACGCTCCGATCTCCGATTGGGGTGAAGCCTATGAACTTGTTTCTTGAAATCCTGCGCCTCTCGATGTATGTGACCGGCATTGCCCGGAACCTCTACTCGATCTGGCGGGAATATAAGCAGTAACGGATAGCGAAGGGAGTCATAGAAAAGGGCCGGTTGCACCCGGCCCTTTAGACATTAGCACCTGCGTTGCCCGCGTCTCCGAAGTTTAAGCGCTGAGGAGCGGGTTCCGCGGCACATCTTGATTTTACCCAGTGGGAAGGCCCTTTTACAGCCGTTCCACCGTTTATTTACATCTACCGCATCTATCACCATAGATGCCCGTCGGACGAACCGCCAACGAAGGCCCGCGTGCACACGTAGACCAACTTTCAACAGGTCCATGGCGCGGTCGGAGGCATAGCGCACGCCCCATTATGAGTATTGAAACCGCCCAAAAAAACAAAAGGGTTGCGTCGGGGCGGGGCTTCCCAGCGGCATAGCAATCGCACTCTACAAGATGCATCCCTTGGGGGCTTCGCACTTGCACGGCTCCCCGGTCTTAAGGGCCTTCTCAACCGCAGCAACTATATACTCGTCCGCCATGGTAGAAAGACCCCACGGGATAAAGCCGAAGCGCTCCATGTGCGCCTCTATCGCTTCATCAGCAGTCTTTATATCGGCCTTCTTCATCTCACCATCTCTCTATCCAGCTAATCGGACCTCGCGAGTGGTCTTAGAAACGGCCACCCATCAGCTCAAGCAATTCGTCCTTAGCGGCCTTCGTGCTCGATTATCCGTTAAATCGGCGCTACTTCGAAATACGATACAGCTCGTAATTCCAATGCGCATTATGGACCATGCGCACCCAGGCATTTCCCCGCATGCCCATGATGAGCATTTTCATAGCGAGTTCCATAAAATCGGATAAATTATTCAATGAGATACTTGGAAAGTCGAGAAGGGGCTAACGTGTACATCTACCTCAGCAAGGACGACAGCGCAAAGCTGGATCGCCTTATGCGTGAGTACGAACGGGTCTTTCACGAGAGGTGCTACGCCTACTGCATGAGTGACCCCATTGCCGAGATAGAGAAGTGTCTGAAGACCGGCAAGCCGTCAAAAATCAAGCCTGAACCTGAGGCACTCTATTAGAGCAGTTTAAGACCTCGCCTCGGCTGGGCTTTTCCGCCACAGCTTTAATCACGGACAGCATCTGCGCGGCACTCAGCACGGGGCAGCCCACACTCCTGCGAGCTGCCCCGTAGCCCTAACCTTCAAGTTACAGCGCCAACCGGCACCGCTCCCCTACTTCCCAAAGATCGCGGCGAACAAGCCTTTTCGTTTGGGCCTTTCTTCTCGGTAGGAACCCTCGGCCACCGCTGCCACCTGACGCGGTTGCTCGCCACCTCCACGACGCACGATCTGGTACAGGAACGGTGACTTGACGTATTTGACCTCGATGGGCGTGGCGTGCACGGTGCTTTCTCCGGACAGATGCAGGCTCGGGTTGAGCGGCGCCACAACGTGCGTTTCACGCTTGTCGCTAAACACTACCGCAGCCGCACGACCCGTCTGGCCGTTGACGGCAATGCGCACCTGCTCGCCATCGCGGCTGTCCGTCGCCGGGCGATCGACAAAGTAGACCGGCACCATCACCAGGCCGTCCTTATGCTTGCGGGCCTTGCGCGCCCAGGTGCGGATGCTCTTTTTATTGAGCCCCAGCACCGCCTCGGCATCATTGCCGGCAACGTCGAGCGCCAGCTTATCAATGACCACCTGGTCCTTGGTAGACGCATCGACGGAGACAACGCGGAAGTCGCCTTCCTGCATGGCCGGGTCAAACGGCCCAACCTTGGCAAAGTCCCATGGCTCCAGAATGCCCATAAGGCGAACGTCCAGGTAGTTTGCCCGCGGATACGCCCAGTCGAGCACCTCGTAGTACACCAGGGTCTCCTTGCTCAGCCCCTTGCCCGGGAAGCTTGCCATCATGCGCAGGTCCGCGAGCGCCATGGGGAAATAGAAGAGCATCATGTCATTTTGGATCGCGTCTTCCACATCGTGCCCGGCAAAGGCCTCCGGGTACTGGCGCACCAGCTGCAGCGCGTTGGCACGCGCCTGCTGCGGCGAGATCTCGCAGGGAATGCCCTGCTCAGGCACGTACTCGGCACCAACGCCCATGGTCAGGCGCTTGCTAAAGGTACCGGGTTTAAGCAGGTCGGCAACGCCGATCTTATTACCGCAGGACGGGCACTCAAACACGCGCTGAGTGGACTCGCCTTCAAAGGACGCGCCGCAGAAGGGACAGGAAATGCTCACGTGCGTGGCTTCTTGGAACTCCTGCGCCGTGCCGCGGTCCTCCCACAGCAGATGCTCCAGAACCGACTGATTGCGCCAGTGCGCATTGAAGAAGTACCAGTCCGGGTCTACCGGGCGCTCGAGCTGCGACACGTGGGTGAGCTTAAGCAGTCCATCGACAACCGTCAGCGGCGTATGGCGAATGCCCAGGGCGCTCTTGGGCTCCCCCGCATCGGCCTGCCACGGAACGACCGTGCCGCAATAGGCGCACTCAAAGCTGCGTTTAGCCTGGTGTGAGTACATAGGACCGCCGCAGTTTTGGCATTTAATGGCAAACATCTCGTCCATGGATACGTCCTCCTTTGCGCAGGGCTGTCGACATTGAGTATGTCGGGTAGGCAGGCACATGCCCATACCCATGTGGCCCAAAATGGAGCACCTGGTCGGACAAGAAGGGCCGCTCGTTAGCTCCAGCAGACCATTACTGCATTTTCTGAGCATCGGCGCACGGTGCGCTCATGCGAGCTACACTATCCCCTTAAACGAGGATGCGAGGAGATACGCCATGCTATTTGTAAATCGGCTGGTACATACGCTTGTTCCCGGCAGCGAGGGCGAGCCGGTCGATATGGCTTGCCGCACCAACGCAGGCTTTGCCGCAAGTCT
>OAUM01000209.1_pt1 | contig 32995 bp, 23 predicted proteins | sample 1476281 | NCBI WGS metagenome assembly OAUM01 (sample SAMEA2580047, study PRJEB22360) | human gut metagenome | biome: human gut; feature: human-associated habitat; material: faeces | place: Denmark | collected 2008/2010
GTCTTGCCCGCGCCTACAACTTGGCGGCGCCCGCCTCGGGCCGTATCCTTTCGGGCGGCGTCGATTCGGCAGCTCTCTATCCGCCCAAGCGTTTCCTGGGTGCAGCCCGCAATATCGAAAACGGCGGCTCGCTCACCATCCTCGCCTCCGCCCTTATCGACACCGGCTCCAAGATGGATGAGGTCATCTTTGAGGAGTTCAAGGGCACAGGCAACATGGAGCTCAAGCTCGACCGCGATCTTGCCGATCGCCGCATCTTCCCGGCCATCGACCCCGTTGCCTCCGGTACGCGCAACGAGGACCTGCTGGTCGACGAGCAGATGCGCCCGTTTGTCTTTGGCCTGCGTCGCATTCTCGCCGGTATGAACAACACCGAGCGCGCGGCGGCGTCGTTTATTAAGGGTCTTAAGGGCACCAACACCAACCAGGAGTTCCTGGTGCGTTCGGCCAAAAAGCACAGCGACTACGAGCAGACGTTTTAGACCAAAAGCCGCACGCTATATCGCCATAAGAACGGGCAATCGGGCCGGGGTTTATGCCCCGGCCCTTTCTTTACGGCGCCACTCGGCAACATTTTTTGACCTTATGACCGACAAGCAGCAGTTTTCGAGCCATAATCCGGCCTCATCGCTTGCAATCGGAGGGTCGGTTTCGCATAATAACTTTTAAGCTTCGCGACGGAAAACGCAGATGAAACGAACCATATACCGTTGCTTTGGGACGCATGTCCCGCTTCATCTTCTCTCGCGCAGCCAACTAAATGATGCGATTTGGGTGCTGGAAGATGGGGAGAGCTCATGGCTTCTTCTGATGCAACACAACGAGCAGTCCTTGCCGGACTTTCCTGCGGGATCGGCCTTGCCGCCCCCGTGGTGATGTATGCCGCGACGCTGCCGTTCTCGTCGGTCAACGAGACGGTTGTCGCGGGCGCGGTTCCCTTCGCCGTTGGTGCGGTGGCAGGCGTGGGCATCTACGCAGCCTCGCTGGGCATTTCCGAGTATCGTGCCGAGCACGATGGCCGCCTGTTTGAGCCCGATGCCGTGGGCGGCGCCGCTCAGTTTGGCCGGACCCACAACGAGTTCAAGACCGCCTCGATTCCCGCACAGCAGCAGGGGGCGGCGCCTCAGCCTGCGGCTCCGGCTGATCAGGCCAATGCCGCACAGCCTTCTTCCGCATTTCTCTCCGGCCTGACCGGTGCGTTCCAGCGCCGCCACGCCGACGATGGCGTTCCCACCATCGCGCGCGCGGCTAACGCCATGGATGAGGCCGAGGCCTGGTCTATGATCGACAGCATGCTCGATGACGATTCCCCGGTCAGCTGCGATCCCGTGCGTTCGCGCGATGTCTACCAGGTCGCAATCGATGAGCTCACCAACGGTGGAAAGACCGGTTCTTACAATCGCGATGACATTGCCGCTGCCGCACGCGCCGTCTCGGGCTCTCACGCCGCCCCTGCGGGTAGTACCGCGGCCTTCGTGGCGCTTGTGGCCAACGCCGCCAACAATGCCGCCTATAGCGGCGCGTCGTCGGCTGCGTACGCCTCTGCCGCGTCGGCTGCTTCGGCCGGCCAACAGAGCGCAGCTCAGGCGGCTCCTGTCGCCGACCCCTTTGCCGATGAGCCCCTGGCTGTCGACGAGGAGACCATTGCCGCTCGCCGAGCTGCCGAAAGCTCGCTTTGGGGCGCTTCGGCCCAAATGCAGGCCGCGGAGGCGGTGCCGTACAACGCCAAGCTCGCCAGCATGCCCATCATTTCCGATGCCAAGGGTGTGGATCTCTCCGATTTGGACGAGCCTGCCGCCATCACTGCTTCTATCGATACCCAAGATCGCGTGGATACCGATAGTCTCCCCGATGCCTCTCTCGAGGAAGATATCCCCATGGCCGATTATTCGGGCCACGAGGACATGTGGGCCGCCGCTATGGCGATCATGGCCGAGGCTGCCGAGCCCGCCCCCGTGGCGGTGCCTGCGCCTGCAGCCTCACCTGTGTCGGCTGCTCCCGTCTATGTCGGCCGCCACAGTTCCGTGCTTCCCGAGGATACCGCGCGTATCTCGCGCGAGGGTATCGAGCGCGCCGAGGCTATCGCTGCCGGCGTTATGGAAAACCGTCGTCATGAGCGCGTCAATCAGATTCTCGAGGAAGAAATCAACCGTCTGCAGTCTGCGGCCGTCAAGCGCACGGGTCGTGCCTATCTGAGCGTTATCGAGGGCGGTACCGCCAGCTTTACGCCGCTGCGCGCGGAGGCATAATTGCCGCATGGTTAAGGTCGATCGAAAATGGGCGCTTGCCGCCTGCGCCATGGTGCTCGTCATTTGGGGCAATTCGCTGGTTCCCGGTACGGGCTCTGGTTCGTTGAGCCTGTCGATTATGGAATCCATTCGCGGCTTTTTGCAGACCCTGGGGCTTCCATACGAGTGGGTGACCAACTTCGTCGTGCGCAAGTGCGCTCATTTTACCGAGTACATGGTGCTTGGCATCTTGGCGACGCACGCCTTTGACCTCGAAGGCCGGCGTACGTTTGATGTGTTGCTGCCCACGGCGGTGTTCTTGCTGCTTGTCCCCTCTATCGACGAGACGATCCAGCTATTTGTGCCCGGTCGCGCCGGCATGATTACCGATGTGATGATCGACTGCTGCGGGGCGACGACAGGCGTCGTACTCCGATATCTCTTACGGTCGCTGATGTACACCAAAAAGGCCGCCTAGGACGTTTTGCTTGGTCCTAGGCGGCCTTGTGCGTTTGAGGGCCTCTGCGGGGCATGACGGCGTTTTCCGGGCGTTTTGCGAGTTTGGCTACGCTGCGCCCCGCTGATGTGTCCTTTACTGGAGCGCCTGGGCGCCAAGGGCCAGACAACCCATGATGCCCTGCTTGCCCTCAAGGCTGTTATTGACAATGTAGGTTTCGATGTCGTTGACCTCGGGCGTGACGATATAGCCGTTGAGCATCTCGGCGCACTTTTTGCGTGCGAGCGGCACGATGGGGGTGTGGTCGGCCACGCCGCCGCCGATGATGATCTTTTGCGGCGCGTAGCACAGCGTGTAGGTCATGAGCGCCTGTGCCAGGTAGCCTGCGAGCAGGTCCATGGCCTCCGGATCTTCGGCCATGTCTCCGGCGCTCTTGCCATTCCAGCGCTTTTTAACGCCGGGGCCGGCGATGAGGCCCTCGAGGCAGTTGTCGTGGAAGGGGCAGGCGCTATGCTCGCCGATGGTGTCGCGCGGGTCGCGAGTGACCAGGATATGGCCGGCTTCGGGATGCATCATACCGTGCACGAGCTGGCCGCCCGAGAGCACGCCGGCGCCCACGCCGGTGCCGATGGTCAGGTAGACCACGTCGGTGAGGCCCTGGGCGCAACCGAAGGTGACCTCGCCCAAGCAGGCGACGTTGACGTCGGTGTCGTAGCCACAGGGAATATTGAGCTCGTTTTGAATGGTGCCCAGCAGATCAAAGTAGCGCCATGCCGTTTTGGGCGTCTCCAGGATCTTGCCGTATTGGGGCGAGGCAGGGTTGACTGCCGTGGGGCCAAAGGCGCCAATGCCCAGCGCGGCGATGCCCTTGTCGGCAAACCATGCGTTGACGGCCTCAACGGTCTCCTGCGGGGTCGTGGTCGCAATCTGCTCGCGCTCCAGGACCGTACCGTCTGCATAGCCCGTGGCGCAGACCATCTTGGTGCCGCCAGCCTCGAGCGCTCCGATAAGCTGCTGCTCTGCCATAGTATTCCTCTCTCTGGGACGAGTTGCTCCGTGACTAAAGTATAGAGCTCTAAACCATTTAAGAAAGCGCTATAAAAAGAAGCCTCGCAACGCGGCGGGCGGTGCGAGGCTTCTTTGGTTGCTTTAGTTGCTGGGCCGTCCTTACCCGCGCGGCTTGATTTTATCACGCAGCGACTTGAGGTTCTCCAGCGCCGCGTTAAGTGTCTCGTCTCGCTTGGCAAAGTGGAAACGAATCAGATGGTTGACGGGCTCGCGGAAGAAGCTCGAGCCGGGTACGGCGCCCACGCCCACCTTAGACGCGAGGTCCTCGCAGAATTTGAGGTCGCTATCATATCCAAACTCAGAGATGTCCATCATGACGTAGTAGGCGCCCTGTGGCACGTTGTGCTCAAGACCGATGCTGTCGAGTCCCTGGCAGAACAGGTCGCGCTTGGCGGCGTAGAGGTCGAGGACCTCCTGGTAATAGCTGTCGTCGAATTTGAGGGCGGTGACGACGGCTTCCTGCAGGGGAGCGGCGGCACCCACGGTGAGAAAGTCGTGGACCTTCTTGATGCGCTCGGTGATCTGGGCCGGGGCAATGGTGTAGCCCAGACGCCAGCCGGTGATGGAGTACGTCTTGGACAGCGAACTACAGCTGATGGTGCGCTCGAACATGCCTGGCAGCGTGGCCATATAGACGTGCTCGTGGGGCGCGTAGACGATGTGCTCGTATACCTCGTCGGTAATGCAGTAGGCGTCGTACTTTTTGCAGAGGTCGGCGATAAAGGCGAGCTCCTCGCGCGTAAAGACCTTGCCGCAGGGGTTGGAAGGGTTGCACAGGACGATGGCCTTGGGATCATTGTCGCGGAAGGCCGCCTCGAGGACCTCGCGATCGAAGTCGAACGTGGGCGGGTTGAGCGGCACATAGATGGGCTCGGCACCTGAGAGGATGGTATCGGCGCCGTAGTTCTCGTAGAACGGCGAGAAGATGACGACCTTGTCGCCGGGGTTCGTAACCGTCATCATGGCGGCCATCATGGCCTCGGTGGAGCCACAGGTGACCACGATGTTCTGGTTGGGGTCGACCGGCATGCCCATAAAGTGCTCCTGCTTGGCAGCGAGCGCCTCGCGCATGGCCTGGGAGCCCCAGGTGATGGAGTACTGGTGATAGAGCGGCTTGGGGTCGCTGGCGATGGCGCTCAGGCTGTTGAGCAGCTGCGCCGGGGGATCGAAGTCAGGGAAGCCCTGCGAGAGGTTGACGGCGTCGTACTTATTGGAGATGCGTGTCATGCGGCGGATGACTGAATCGGTGAATGTTGCCGTGCGATTGGAGAGTTCTTTCATGCTTGTCCTTTCGAGGGTTTGCAGTGGGGCAAGTTTACTCCTATGGAACCGGTAGGATTTGCCCGAAATGGATCCAAAAAACTCTTTTCAAAATTCTTGAAAATTGGGGCTTGCATCGCATGGCGTTCCTTGCAATAATAGTCGAGCGCGAAGCGCACAGGACACGGTGGGTGTAGCTCAGTTGGCTAGAGCGACGGGTTGTGGTCCCGTAGGTCGAGGGTTCGAGTCCCTTTACCCACCCCAGTTCTTGCTTCGTGTTGATATCGGGTCGTTAGCTCAGTTGGTAGAGCAGGGGACTCTTAATCCCAAGGTCCAGGGTTCGACCCCCTGACGGCCCACCACACGATATCTCCTCTAAAGTCCGGACAACGGACTTTAGCTTTGGGTCGTTAGCTCAGTTGGTAGAGCAGGGGACTCTTAATCCCAAGGTCCAGGGTTCGAACCCCTGACGGCCCACCAAAGCATGTAAGACGGTCAACGAAAGTTGGCCGTTTTTTTGTTGACCTCACATGGGGTCGAACCCGAAAGGGCGCGGAGCTGAGAAAACGCGTAGGCGTTTGCCAGCGCAGCGCGCAAGGCGCCTTGGCGCCGCAGCGGCCGCCTGCGCAGCAGGCTGAACCCCTGACGGCCCACCAAAGTAACCCGGAATATTTACAAATCGAGTCTACCCTGTGGATCGGCAAAGCCGTCAGTACCCTCCTTGAGTTTCTTCTCGTCTGCCTTCACGCGACGCTCGAGCTTCTTTGTGTCCTCGGCAGATGGTAGATTTTCGGGGACAATTCCGCGGTCGATGAGGCTGCCACGCACGCTTGTGTTGTTCTCGACGTGCTCTTGCTTGATCTGGTCCAGACCGTACAGGTCGTGTTCCTCTGCGTTGAAAGCAGTCATCGAGTTCGTAAGGTCCTTTGCTTTGATGAGGACATCGGCTAACCTGTCCGCCAATGCCGCGTTCTTGGGTACGCCGAGCTGCTGCTTCATTTCCGCCGTGCTTCTGCCGCCGAATAACGCTTCATCGCCCTTCGACTTGATGATCGCGAATCCTTTGGAGTCCACGCCGCGTTTGAACGCAATACCCGAGAGCTGTTTCTCTGAATCGGATAGCGAGTGGCGCGCCTGCAAGCGCTGAATCTCTGCGAAGCGCTGCTCTATGAGCTCTTGGCGGCGCGTCTGCACGGCAAAGTATGCCTGGGCGAGTGCGATCTCTGGCTTGTTTGAATCTCCGTTCTGGGCGATTAAATAGCATGCATAGCGCGTAAGTTTGTAGTCTTTAACCGCGCGAGCGGCGACACCGGCAGTTACCATTTTCGTGGTGTCACGAAAATGGGAATCAACTGGAGTTTTGTTTGTTTCGCACGAGACTTTTGCCCTCTTAACAACTTCGGCGAAGTTCTCCCATCGAGTGTATCCCATGGGTTCCATTAAATCGCGTGCGAGCCAATACTCAACCCCGTCTTCCACATTGGCGTAGCTATCAAGTTCGAGACGCCACTTCTCGATATCTCCACTATCCATATCTCCTCCTCGCTGGCCTATTGTCTATGCGGGCTTTGCCCGCTCTGTATTCAGAATAAGGATACGCTGTCGTGCGGACACGAATGGGCCCCGTGCCACTTCGAGCTCACGGGACCCATGGATATCGATTAGTTGTGTTCTGCGTTAGATAGGCGTCCAGTTTAATTCGCTCGATAGTGCGAACCGAGGCTTTCGGTTCGTTTGCGCATGGCTTTGACCATCTCCGCAGCCAGCTGAATTTGCGACTGTAGGCGCGCGAGGGCAGCGATTTCGCTGTCATTGACGTGTGACTTATGCAGCGACGTCGCCTCGTCTTGTAGGCTTTCAAGCTCTTGAAGCGCATTGGATAGACCCACATCGGTCCTGTTGATCATACAGTAGGCGCTCATCGTGTGTTTGAGGCTGCGGGTTAGGCGCTCGGCGTCTGCTGTAGCGATGCCATGCTCGGGGAGGGCGACATCCACCGGTGCGTCAGCCTCGGGAGCGTCCAGTGCTGCTCGAGCCGCTGATGCGCCCGCGATACGCCCGAATACGATGCCATTGGCGCTCGACAGCCCTCCGATGCGGTCGGCGCCGTGCATGCCGCCTGTTGCCTCGCCACAGGCGTAGAGGCCCTCAACTCCCGTGTACGCGGTCCTGTCGATCTTGATGCCGCCGTTGGCCGCGTGGGCATACATCGCCACACGCATCTCGTCCCTCGGAGCGATACCATGCTCGTCTTGTAGCCAAGTGGCAAAGGTCTCCACGAACTCGGGAACATCCTTGCGAGGGAAGTCGTAGTGGAGCGCCAGACCTTCGTCACCTGCCTGATCGATGGCAAGATCGATGGCGCGGGAAGCCAGGCGCGAAGTGAAGGGGCCATATCCGGAGCGCTGCTCAAGCAGATCGTCTAACTTTTCGTTGGCAATGTCGACCGGCTGGTCAAACTTGACATAGCGCCAGGTTTTTTCGTTGAAGACCAGGTTGCGCTTAGGTTCAATGAAGCCGGGCATCATCTGCATGAACTCTATATTAGTAAGGGACGCACCGTGCGATTGCGCGATAGCCTGCGAGGAGCTGAGTACATCGACCGAAGTGAGGCTGCGCTCGAACAGGCCGCCCGTGCCGCCCGCAGCGATGATAGTGGTCCTGGCTGCCATAGGCACGAGATGCTCGTTTGCGCGGTCGTAGAGCAAGGCGCCGGCAATCTTTCCGTTCGTATCCTCAACAAGGTCGATAAGCTCGTGGCGGGGGAGTAGGCGAATGCCGAGCAACTCTATCTGGACCGTACACGCGTCTTCGAGGGGCTTGCGGGTGAGGCCGCGCCACATGCGTGTCTTATGGTCAAAGCAGGGGATAAATTGCTTTTGTTGGGCGCTCTCGGCGCTTTGCGGGCGCTGGAGTTCTACGCCCAGATCCTGTTCGAGCCAGTCAATCGCTTTGGGGATGCCGTGGACGAACGTCTGGACGAGTTCGGGGTCGGCAACGCCGCCACCGACGGTTTGGATGGTGTCGATAAGGTCCTGTTCGTCGTCTTCGTCGACGGGACCAATAAGCCCGAGGCCCCAGGTGCCCGGGAAGAAGCTCGATCCGCTCATGGTCTTGCCGGCGCATGCGATGGCAACGGTCGCGCCCGCGCGTGCTGCTTCTATGGCGGCGCAAAGGCCCGCGATGCCCGATCCGATTACCAGTACATCAGTTGATTCCATAGGATTCCTTTCTCGTTCGCGCATTGTCGCATGGGTGATCGGCAAAGGTGTCGTGAAGACATAGGTATTCGGTAAAGGGCCAAAATGGAAGGTGGGCGTCACCGATGCTTTATCGCCCAATATAGTCTTCTCAATAAGTTGCGGTGAAATTGGGACTCACAAGGCTTCTGGAGCAGTCAGATGGCCTGTATTTACTCGCAACTGGTATACCGGGAGGACCGCTAAGAAGTTGCGGTGGAATAGTTCCTGTTTGGGGGTGCGGACGATTTCTTGGACCGCGCCTAGGCGTATCCAAGCTTCCTGCGGTACTCCATCGGGGTGAGCCACCCGAGGGACTTCTTGATCCGCTCCTCACGATAGTACACGAGGTAGGCCTTGAGCCTGCCCATGAACTCCCCGGCCGTCACGCCCTCCCAGTCCCTGTAGCGGAAGAACTCGTTCTTGAGGCGCCCGAAGAAGCCCTCGCAGGCCGAGTTGTCCGGGCTGCAGCCCTTCGCGGACATGCTCCTGGCCAGGCCGTTCTCCTCGCAGATCCCGATCCACTCCGGCCAGCGGTAGTGGCCGCCCCGGTCCGAGTGGATCGTCGTGCGCGCCCGCCGGCCTGGCCGCGCAGGCCTTGAGCAGGCTCGAGTTCGCGAGGCGCTTGTCGGGGTGCAGCCCGATCGACCAGGCGACGGGCATCCCGTCGAAGCAGTCGATGACCGGGCCCAGGTAGACCTTCTCGCCGCCCGGGAGCCTGAACCCGGTGATGTCGGTGAGCCACAGCCGGTTGGGCTCGTCGGCGTGGAAATTCCTGTTCACGAGGTTCTCCGGCGCCTTGGAGACCCCGCCGGCGTAGGAGCTGTAGCCCCGGGCGCGCCTCTTGTTGTAGACGACCTCGAGGCCCTCCTCGCGCATCACGCGGGCCACGCGCTTCTCGCTGGCGCGGACCCCCTCGCGGCGCAGGCGCGCCCAGACGGTGCGGTACCCCCAGCACCCCGAGCCCTCGCGGAAGATGCGCACCACGCGGTCGCGTATGTCGGCGTCGCGGTCGCGCGGCGCGGCGACGCGGGGCCTCCAGTACTCATAGGAGCTCTTCGATATCCTCAAGAAACCTGTGATCGAGCGGAGGGGCAGGGCGGTCGCCCGCCTCAATCTCTCGCCGAGCTCGCACTTGCTCCTGTTCGAGATCGAAGCCGGGTCCCACCCTTCCGCTTTTAGGTCGGCCAACACCGCCCTGAGCAGCAGGTTCTCTATCTGGTCCTCGTTGAGCCCGGCGAGCGGGCCGGTCGCGGGCGGGGCGTAGATCGACTTGTCGGGGCCCAAGCTGGCCTCCTTCCGGCGCGGTTTCCTCGCACCGATTCTACAGCGCGCCCCGGTGTAGCTGTGCGGGAGGTGGCCCGTCGCCCACTTCTTGGCCGCGCCCACCGTGACCCCCGCGAACTTCGCGGCGGCGGTCGGCCCCATGCCGTCCTCCGTCGCCAGGAGGAAGAGCTCGACCTTCTCCCTGCTGTACATGCGAACCTCCAGTCCGGACCGCCCCGCGGTCCAACTTTCTGTCCGCACCCCCTTTGGAAGGATGGGGCGGCTGTTTAGGAACTATTTCACCGCAACTGAGGGAGGGACAAAAAAGAGCCGCTACCCGGGTGGATAGCGGCTCCAAAGCTCAACTATATGAGCATCGCGCAAGCGCGATTAGGCTTTGAGGGCCTCCTCGACGGCGACAGCGCAGGCGACGGTGGCACCGACCATGGGGTTGTTGCCCATGCCGATGAGACCCATCATGTCGACGTGCGCAGGCACGGAGGAAGAACCGGCGAACTGGGCGTCGGAGTGCATACGGCCCATGGTGTCGGTCATGCCGTAAGAGGCAGGGCCGGCGCCCATGTTGTCCGGGTGCAGGGTACGGCCAGTGCCGCCACCAGAAGCGACAGAGAAGTACTTCTTGCCAGCCTCGAGGCGCTCCTTCTTGTAGGTGCCAGCGACGGGGTGCTGGAAGCGCGTGGGGTTGGTGGAGTTACCGGTGATCGAGATGTCGACGTTCTCGTGCCACATGATGGCAACGCCCTCGCGGACGTCGTCGGCGCCGTAGCAGTTGACGGCGGCGCGGGGACCATCGGAGTAGGGGATGGTCTCGACGACCTTGAGCTCGCCCGTGAAGTAGTCGAACTGGGTCTTCACGTAGGTGAAGCCGTTGATGCGGGCGATGATCTGAGCAGCGTCCTTGCCCAGACCGTTGAGGATGACGCGCAGCGGCTTCTTGCGAGCCTTGTTGGCGTTCAGAGCCAGGCCGATAGCACCCTCAGCGGCAGCGAAGGACTCGTGACCGGCCAGGAAGGCGAAGCACTCGGTGTCGTCGGAGAGTAGCATAGCGCCCAGGTTGCCGTGGCCCAGACCGACCTTGCGGTCCTCGGCGACGGAGCCGGGAACGGTGAAGGCCTGGATGCCCTCGCCGATGATAGCGGCAGCCTCAGAAGCGGACTTGGCGCCACGCTTGACAGCGAGAGCGCAACCGAGGGTGTAGGCCCACTCGGCGTTCTGGAAGGCGATGGACTGGGTGTTGTTGACGATCTCACGCGGGTTGAAGCCCTTGTCGGTGCAGATCTGCAGAGCTTCCTCGAGGGAGGCGATGCCGTTGTCGGCGAGGCACTTGTTGATCTTGTCAGCGCGGCGCTCGTAACCTTCGAACGTAACAGTCATAGTTATTTCCCTCCCTTTCTACTCGTGAACCGGGAACACGCTGGCGACGGAGCGAGTCTCCTCGTCGGTGCGCGGGTCGATGTACTTGGCAGCGTTCTCCCACTGACCATAGTGGCCCATAGCGCCAGCGATGGCCTCCTCGGGGGTCTTGCCGGCCTTGACGGCGTCGGTGAACTTGCCGAGGTTCAGGAACTCGAATGCGATGATCTCGTTCTTGTCGTTGAGAGCCATGCGGGTGACGTAGCCCTGAGCGAGCTCGAGGTAACGAGCGCCCTTGGCCTTGGTGCCGAACATGGTGCCGACCTGAGAGCGAAGGCCCTTGCCGAGGTCGTCGAGGGAGGCGCCCACGGGCAGGCCGCCCTCGGAGAACGCGGTCTGGCTGCGGCCGTAAACGATCTGCAGGAAGATCTCGCGCATAGCAACGTTGATGGCGTCGCAGACGAGGTCGGTGTTGAGGGCCTCGAGGATGGTCTTACCGGGAAGGATCTCGGAAGCCATGGCGGCAGAGTGGGTCATGCCCGAGCAGCCGATGGTCTCAACGAGGGCCTCCTCGATGATGCCGTCCTTGACGTTCAGCGTGAGCTTGCAGGCGCCCTGCTGAGGTGCGCACCAACCCACACCGTGCGTAAGACCGGAGATGTCGGAAATCTCCTTAGCCTGGACCCACTTGCCCTCCTCGGGGATGGGTGCGGGGCCGTGGTATGCACCCTTGGCAACGGGGCACATGTTCTCCACTTCCTGTGAGTACTGCATGCCTCTCCTCTCTATCGTGTTGGCGTCCCGTCTGGGGGCCGTGGCTGGCGATTGCCGGGCGACCCTTCGAAAGGGACATGACATGCAGCCCCTATAATACCGCGAAATGCACGGAATATTCGGCGAACGGCTCAGTTTTCGTAGCGAGAAGTCCGGAAGTTTTAATTGAAACGGTTCAACTCTATGTTCTGTGGTCGTGAACTTCCGTAGAGGGGGTCCGTCTTGGGCAAGCTATTGGTCAGCTCTTGTAAGCATTGCGGGGGTTGACCTGTTGCAACGATGCCGTTCGCCGCCTGATTACTGCCTTTGGCCGCGCGAGTGTATTGTTTTGCGTGAATGTTTTGATGGCACGCTTCAATCGTGCTGTATTGGATGGCAAGCAGATCCCGGCGAAGGGAGCGCCATGCAGCGCGTTTGGAGAACGGTTACCGGCTTTTACCATGTCTGTGCCCGCGGTACGGGCAAGCAGCTCATCTTTGAGGGCGATGACGACCGGTGGGAGTTTTTGGAGCTGATGCGTGAGTGCTGCCGCAAGGCGGGCGTGACGGTTATCGCCTGGTGTCTTATGGGCAATCACGTGCGTCTGGTGCTTGCAGATTACGAGGACGCGATGAGCGCGGCGATGCACCGGCTGCTTTTGACGTACGCGCGGCGGTTCAATAAACGCACGGGGCGCACGGGCCATCTGTTCCAGAACCGTTTTGACCGGCGTTCGCTCGATACCGATTGGCAGGTGATGGAGGCTATTCGCTCCGTACACGCCGATCCGCAGGAGGTGGGCGTTAGCCTAATCGAGCGTTATCCCTGGAGCAGCTTTGCGGAACATCTGCGCTCTTACGACTGTGATGCGGCCGATGCCGCGAGGGGATTTTCTGATCCTTCTTGCGTGCTTGAGCTTTTTGGTTCTGCCGAGGGCTTTATTACCCATTCGCTTTCGACGCCCGGCGGCGGCGAGCCAGCGCTGGGCGATATGAAAGAGACGGAGTGGGAACGCCACGCCTTTGCCGACAAGATGGCGAAGAGCCTGGGCGTGCCGCTCAACGGACTCAAGACCGTTGCGCCCTCGCAGCGAGACAGAATCATTTTCGCTCTGCACGATGGTGGCTACACGGTGCGCGAGATCGAACGGTATACGGGAATCAGCAAGAGTACCGTATCTCGTATCGTGCGCGCTTATGCGCGGGTGAAGGCTCAGGCTGAGCTCTCGGAATAGAAAATGGCCGAACCACTCTTGTCAAGCGATTCGGCCAACAAAAATCTTAAGATTTAGGACAAGTACTACTGATTATTTTGCCCCTCGAGCATGCCGTCGAGGGTGCGCCAGGCGAGCTCGGCGCACTTGACGCGGGCGGGCATGTGCGAGATGTCCTGGAGCTGGGCGGCCTCATCCAGGTCTTCCAGGTCCTCCTCGGAGAGCCGCTCGCCGCGGATCATGGCCAGGAAAAGCCCTGCCAGGCGGCGAGCTTCCTCGACCGTCTCGCCCGTGATGAGGTCGGCCATGATGTCGGCGCTTGCCTGGCTGATGGCGCAGCCGTGGCCGGTAAAGGAGGCTTCCTCGATCACGTTGTTCTCGACTCGTAGCTGCAAGGTGAGCTCGTCGCCGCAGCTGGGGTTGATGCCGTCGTGCTCGTGCGTGGGGGCATCCATCTCGTACTTGTAGTCGGGGTGCGAGTTGTGCTCCATAAACGTGGTGGAGGTGTACAGATTACCCATTGAACGTGCTCCAAACGTGATGCAGGCCGGCGATGAACTTATCGATGTCGGCCTTGTCGTTGTAGAAGGCCACGCTGGCGCGGCAGCAGGCGAGGTTCTCGACGCCCAGCCAGGTAAGCAGCGGCTGCGCGCAGTGGTGACCGGCGCGGATGCACACGCCGTCCATGTCCATGATGCTCGCGACGTCGTGCGGGTGGATACCCTTGACGTTAAAGCTGACGACGCCGTGATGGTTGTCCCAGTAGATGGAGCCGATGATCTGGACAAAGTCGAGCTGCATGAGCTCGCCCATAAGGTAGTGGACGAGTGCCTGCTCGCGGGCCTGGATGTTCTCGTAACCCACCGTGTTGACCAGGTAATCAAGGGCGGCGCCCGTGGCGAAGATGCCGGCGGCGTCCTGCGTGCCGGCCTCGAATTTCTCGGGGACGGGCGCCCAGACGGCGTCCTGCTCGGTGACAGAGTCGATCATTTCGCCGCCGGTGAGCATGGGCGGCATGGCGTTGAGCAGGTCCATCTTGCCCCACAGCACGCCGATGCCCATAGGGCCCATGGCCTTGTGTGCGCTAAAGGCAAAGAAGTCGGCTCCCAGGTCGGCCACATCGACCGGCATGTGCGGCAGCGACTGTGCGCCGTCGACGACCAGGTAGCCGCCGCACTTGTGCACGAGCTTGCCGAGATTCTTGACCGGGTTCTCGACGCCCAGCACGTTGGAGACCTGACCCACGGCCAGAATCTTGGTCTTGGGACCCACCTTGGCCAGAACCTCCTCGGTGGTGAGCTGGCCGGTCTTGGTGGGATAGAGGTAGACGAGCTTGGCGCCGGTCTCGCGGCAGACCTGCTGCCACGGAATCAGGTTGGAGTGGTGCTCCATGATAGTGATGACGACCTCGTCGCCGGGCTTCAACACCGTGGGCGCAAAGCTCTTGGCGACCAGGTTGAGCGACTCGCTGGTGTTGCGGGTGAAGACGACCTCATTGGCCTGGGCGGCGCCGATGAGGTCGGCAATCTGCTGGCGGACCTTGGCGATGGCATCGGTGGCCTCGACGGACAATGAGTACAGGCCGCGCAGCGGGTTGGCGTTCATGCGCTGGTAGAAATCGCGCTCGGCGTCGAGCACACAGGCGGGGCGCTGCGCGGTGGCGGCACTATCGAGGAAGGCGATCTCGGGGTGCTGCTGGAACAGCGGGAACTGCGCCTTGTAGGGATTAGTCTCTATGTCCACGGTGGGCCAACCGCGCGAAGCCTCGTCGCTGGCGTCGAGCTCCATGGGCTCGGGGGCGGTGCAGGTATCGCATTTTACGTGCTCGGTGTCGATCATGCGAGCTCCTCTTCAAAGTTGTCGATCAGGTTGTTGCCCAGGCGGACGACGGCGGCGCGGGTGCGCTCGTCGGTGGCGGAAAGCGCGGCGTCCTCCAGCTTGGCGCGGATGAACAGGTCCTCGGCGGCGTTTTGGTCAAGGCCTCGGCAGGCGAGGTAGAACAGTTGCTCGTCGCGGACGTGACCGATGGTGGCGCCGTGGTTGCCGGCAACGTCGTCCTCGTCGCAGAGAATGACAGGAACGGTCTTGTTGTCGACGCCCTTGTTGGCCAAAAGCACCGTCTCGCGCTCGGTGCCGGTTGCACCCTTGCAGCCGTGCACGAGGTCGATGGTGCCGCGGTAGACCTTCTTGGACGTGCCGGTCAGCACGCCGTTGGCGTCGATCTCGCACTCGGTCTTGCGACCGCGGTGGCGCAGCTCGTAGTTAAAGTCGCGCACCTGCTCGCGGGCGCCCAGGTAATCGGTATCGATGGTGACCTTGGCGGTATCGCCCAGCAGGTCGCCGGCAAGGCCGGTGGCGCTGGCGCCGGCACCCAGGACGGTGTGCTGCACGTTGACACGGGCGCCCTCGTCCAGGAACAGGCCGGTGTCGTCGAGCGCGATCCAACTATCGTCGAGCGTCTGCGTGCAGGCCACGTTGACGGTGGCGTACTCGTGGGCGCACACGCGCAGCACGGATCCCACGACGCCCTCGCCGGCAACGGGGGAGTCCAGGGCGATCTGCAGGTCGAGCGTCGACTGGGGACGGACGACGACGTCGATGGCGGCGATGGCCGCGGCGGCATCGACACCGCTCACACGCACGGTAACCGTGGCGTGCTTGTATGCGGGTACATCGATGGCGATGCGCTCGGTGGCGTGATCGGCCAGATAGGTGTAGGCGGCCTCGCCCATGCCGGTTTCGAAGGCTTCAGCGGGGGAGAGCTCCTCCTCCAGCTTAATGGCACCGGCCTGGTAGACGGAGGTTGCGGGCACGTCGAGCTCGGTCTCGGGCGTGATGCGGGCGCGGTCGGCGGCGTCGCCGGGGGCGGAGGCGCGGCGCTCGGGGAAGCTCTCGGCCATGGCGTCCATGGCGGCGTCGAACGCGTCTGCCACGCCAGTAAACTGCTCGTCCAAACCCTCAACCTCAATGGTCTCGGCGGGAGCGGCAGCAAGCTCGTCAGAGAGCTCGAGCTTGGTCTGATTCATCTTCAGCCAGCCCCATGTGGCAGCCGGCATCGCATTGACCTGCTCAAGGGTGGTAACAGCGGTGTTCGTGGTCTGATTCATTATCCGATCGCTCCTTCCATCTCGAGCTTGATCAGGTTGTTCATCTCGACGGCGTACTCCAACGGCAGCTCCTTGGAGACCGGGTTGGCAAAGCCGTTGACGATCATGGTACGGGCCTCTTCCTCCGAGATACCGCGGCTCATCAGGTAGAACACCTTGTCGTCGCCGATACGTCCGATGGTGGCCTCGTGGCCGATGTCGACATTCTTGGCGCGGATGTCCATGGCGGGGATGGTGTCGGAGCGGCTCTGGTCGTCGAGCATGAGCGACTGGCAGCTCACGGTTGCCTTGGAACCCTCGGCCTTGGGCGTGGCCACGATGGAGCTGCGGAAGGTCTGGATGCCGCCGCTCTTGGAGATGCCCTTGGTCTCGACGGTTGCCGAGGTATCGGGCGCGTTGAGCACGACCTTGCAGCCGGTATCTAGGTTCTGGCCGGCGCCGGCAAAGGTAATGCCGGTAAAGCTCGAGCGGGCGCGGCGTCCGTTGAGCACGCTCATGGGGTAGAGGTAGCCCACGTGGCTGCCGAAGGAGCCGCTGATCCACTCGATGTCGCCATCCTCGTCCACGCGCGCACGCTTGGTGTTGAGGTTGTACATGTTCTTGGACCAGTTCTCGATGGTCGAGTAGCGCAGGTGCGCGCGCTTGCCCACAAAAAGCTCGACAGCGCCGGCGTGGAGGTTGGCCACGTTGTACTTGGGCGCGGAGCAACCCTCGATAAAGTGCAGGTCGGCATCGTCCTCGACGATGATGAGCGTGTGCTCAAACTGGCCGGCGCCCTTGGCGTTAAGGCGGAAGTAGCTCTGCAGCGGGAAGTCCAACTTGGTGCCCTTGGGCACGTAGACAAACGAGCCGCCCGACCATACGGCGCCGTGCAGGGCCGCAAATTTGTGGTCGGTGGGCGGGATGAGCGTCATAAACTTCTCGTGGATGAGCGGTTCCCACTGCGGATCGTGCAGGGCTTCCTCAATACCGGAGTAGACGATGCCCATCTTGGACGCCGTGTCCTGCATGTTGTGGTAGACCAGCTCGGAGTCGTACTGCGCGCCGACGCCTGCCAGGTAGCTGCGCTCGGCCTCGGGGATGCCCAGGCGCTCAAAGGTGTTCTTGATGTCGTCGGGCACCGACTCCCAGTCGTGCTTTTGGTCGGTGTTGGGCTTGACGTAGGTGACGATGTTGTCCATGTCCAGGCCCTCGATGGAGGGGCCCCACGTCGGGTCGGGAAAACGATTGAAGATCTCGAGGGACTTTAAGCGCAGGTCGAGCATCCACTGCGGCTCGTCCTTCTTTGCGCTGATCTCGCGCACGATGTCGGGCGTGATGCCGGCGTCGAGGCGCTCGAATCCCTCCTCGCCATAGGTGAAGTCGTAGAGGCTGCGGTCGATGTCCGCGACCTCGGTGCGGTTCTTGGTCATTGCGTCGCCCCTTTACGCCTGCTGCTCGGCAGCGGCGGACTCGGCCTGGGCGCGCTGCTCGGCGGCCTCGCGCTCGAAGGTCTCAAAGCCGTTCTTGTCGATCCAGGGGATGAGCGAGGCGTCGTCCTCGCGCACGATGTGGCCCTTGACCATAACGTGGACGCGGTCGACATCCAGGTGCTCCAAGATGCGCGTGTTGTGCGTGATGATGAGCATGGAGCCGTCGCAGCTCTTGCGGTAGGCGTCCATGCCGTGGCTGACGGTGGACAGGGCGTCGACGTCTAGGCCCGAGTCGGTCTCGTCGAGGATGGCGAGCTTGGGCTGCAGCAACAGGAGCTGGAGCATCTCGACCTTCTTCTTCTCGCCGCCCGAGAAGCCCACGCCCAGCTCGCGGTTGAGGTAGGCGGTATCCATGTTGAGCTCTGCCGCGAGCTCCTTGACGCGACGGCGGAACTCCTTGCCCTTCATCTCCAGGCCGGGGCGGCCGGCGATGCTGGCGCGCAAAAAGCTCGACAGCGGCACGCCCGGAATCTCGACCGGGGCCTGGAAGCTCAGGAACAGGCCGGCGCGCGAACGCTTGTCGGTGGTGAGCTCGGTGATGTCCTGGCCGTCAAAGACGATGTGGCCGTCGTTGACCGTGTAAACGGGGTCGCCCATGACCAGGTGGCCGAGGGTGGACTTGCCGGCGCCGTTGGGTCCCATCAGCACGTGGGTCTCGCCGGCGGCGACGTTGAGGTTGACGTTGTGGAGGATGGTCTTCTCGTCCACGGAGGCGGTCAGACCTTCGATGGAAAGCAGCGGATTTGCGCTCATGCTGTCCCTCTCTGTATATGGTGTACTCATAGGTGTACTAAACCCTAGGAATCTTCTCGGAATAAAGTTACTATGGGTTCGGCGTTAGTCAAGGGAAAACCCGACTAATCCACTCGACTTTTCAAATTCTGGGACAAAATAACCTGTTGTGTTTGTCCCATTTACTTAAGATTTGGGACAAACAAAGCTGGTTATGTTGTCCCAGATGCGATGGGAGGGTAGGTATGCTCATTTCTTCCAAGGGCCGCTATGCCCTCCGACTGATGATCTATATCGCGGCGCTCGGTGACGCCGAGGGCAAGATTGCCCTGCGCGAGGTTGCCGACCGCGAGCATATCTCGCAAAAGTATTTGGAGCAGCTGGTTCGTCCGCTTATGAAGGCGGGCCTGCTTAGGAGCGTGCGCGGTAAGGGCGGCGGCTACATGATGGCGAAGGACCCGGCCGAGGTGCGCGCCGGCGACATCCTGCGTGCCGTCGAGGGCAGCACGGCTCCGGTGGCGTGCGATGGCATCGACAACAGCTGCACCCGCAGCGATTTGTGCTCGACCGTCAAGTTCTGGCGCGGTCTGGACGACGTGATCGAAAAGTACGTCGACGGCGTGACGTTGGCCGACCTGGCCGCCGTCCCCGAAATCAACTTTGACATTAAGCTGTAGGGGCTGGCTTTCGTGAAGTCGTACGAAGCCTTTGATTCGCGTCTGGCACTGCTAGAGACAGCTCGATTCCAAGATTTCGAAAACGACTATGTTGTCTCCGGATGTGCGTATATCTATGAGCAGGTTTTTGGTATCTCAATTACGCTCCTTAAGCGTCTGCTCGAGTATGAGGGCGCCACGCTTGCCGCGTCGGGGTCTCCTCGTGCCATCTTGAAGGAGTCCTACCGATTCTACGACTTTATTGATGAGGCAGCCTGGCTAGACATGCTCAGAGACCGCAATACGAACGTCCATATCTACGACAACAAGCTCGCTCAAGATTTGATTCAGCGCATCTTGAACGTCTATATCCCCGCTTTCTGTCAGTTGAGGGACGGGCTGATGGAGCGATACGGCGAGCTTCTGATGGCGCCCGACGACCAGTTTGTTTAATTCCTTAAGATTTCGCGGAAGGTTGTTGCCGTTTACCGAGGGGTTGTTGTGCAACAACGGACGAGCTGCAATACTGATTCTATCTTTGCAAACTGCACTTTAACTACACCAATGCAGGGAGGATCTTATGCAGCCCAAGCATTCTGCTATTGTCGCGGGTCTGACGCTGGCGCTTTCGTTTGGCGCCGTTTCCGCGCCGGCACCCGCCGCTGCCGAGGAGCCCACGCCAGGCGTTGCCTCGGATGCCACCGATATCGATAAGGGTCTCTACACCCAGCAGTCCTTCTCGGGCGTGCTGAGGTCGGTCCAGGGCGTTTCGTTTGTCAACGTGACTACCGAGATGAAGTACTTTACCAAGTACGAGAGCCATGGTAACTACAACCAGGGCTTTTCGTATGGTGACGGCTACAACGCGCTGGGCTATTACCAGTTCGACCGCCGTTGGTCGCTCATTCCGTTTATGAAGCAGGTCTACAACTACAGCCCCGAAAAATACAGCATGCTCAAGGATGCGATTGATCGCGGCAGCGAGATTTCCAACGCGAGCAATGCCATGTACGAGAACGACCAGCTTACCGAGCTGGGCCGTATTGCACAGGAGGCCTTCCAGGGTGCTTATAACACCGATCCTGCTGAGTTTTCGGCTCTGCAGGATGCGTATGCGTACAACTCGTACTATGCGGTGACCGAGGCGTGGCTTAAGAGCGCTCTTGGCATTGACATCTCCGGCCGCGCCGATTGCGTCAAGGGTATGGTGTGGAGCATCACCAACATGTGCGGTACCGGTGGCTGCAGAGACTTCTTCCGCTGGGCGAATCTTTCCAACGATATGTCCGACCGCGAGTTTGCGACGGCGCTCTCCAATAGCGTGGTCAACAATGTCGCCACCAAGTTTTCAAGTCAGCCCCAGTATCATGAGGGCTGGAAGAACCGCTACCGCAACGAGCTGAAGGACTGCTTGGTTTATATCGCCGAGGACGAGGCCGCTGCCGCTGCGACGCCCGTGCAGCCCGAGCCTGCGCCGGCGCCCTCGCCGACACCTGATTCGAATGACGGCTCGAGTGACGATGCCAACGATGACAGGATGGATGCGCCCTCGACCGATGCTGACGGTAATGGCTCTGCTGGTGGCACTACCAACGACGGCTCTACCTCGAACGGCTCCGATTCGAACGGCTCTGCTGCGAGCGATTCGCCTTCAAGCTCTGCCGGCAATACGGACAGCGACGCTTCTGGTTCGACCGACGCTGGCACCTCTAACTCATCTACCGGCTCGAGCGATTCGTCCGTTGACACCGGCTCTAACAACGGCTCCGGCTCTGACACGACCCCTGATTCCGATGCTTCCAAGGACGACTCGAATAAGGCGCCGGACGCTCCCGTTGCTTCGCCGGACAAGAAGCCTTCTTTCTCCGAGCAGCTTGGTTCTACGCTGGGTTCTTCGCTGATGGCTGGCGTCAATAACGGCTCGGCCCAGAACAAGGACAACTCTGATCAGGTTTCCACGGAAAAGACCGAAGCCGCAAAGGGCGACTCCAAGGACAAGGCTTCCGAGAAGGCTGAATCCGATAAGGGTCCTAGCTCTGATGAGAAGGGCGACAAGTCCGGTCAGAAGAAGGACGAGAGCAAGACCGAGGGCGAAAAGAAACAGCCCGAAGACGACGACAAGAGCGGTGCTGACAACCAAGTCCAAGAGCAAAATGACTCCAAGACGGTGACCACTACAACCACGACGACTACAACGACCAAGTCATCTGGCGGTAACATGCCCAAGACGGGCGACCTTATCGTTATGGCGAGCCTTGCCAGTGCAAGCTTGGCCACGCTGGGTGCCACGTCTATTGTGAGTGGCAAGCATAAGCTCGATCAGCAAAAGAAGGCTGCTGGGCAGAACGACTCCGAGGAGTAGTCCCTTTCGGTTGCCCGACAACTAAAGATTCGCAATGGGGGCCGGTGCAGTTGCATCGGGCCCCATTTTGTTGCACAACGATTTGTTATGCCCCCTCAAGGCCTTTGTTCCTACCGTTGCCCGATGCCTTTGCGTGGATCCAGCGTTGCGCTTGAACTGCTCGCTACAATGGGCCTCGTGCTACGTTTTAGGGAGAAGTTACGGTGTCTGAACAGGAGTATTGCAACAGTGACGATACTTTTGGCGTACGGCTTGTCAACCATGTCGATGATGCGGTTTTGCCGGTCGGTGTGCATGATTTTGCCGATGCCATTGGTCGTTGCATGCTGGTTGACAAGACCATGTTTATTGCCGATGTGCTGGACTGCGACGCGTCCGTCGTGGTGTGCTGTCGACCCGAGGGTTTTGGCAAGAGCATGAACTTGTCGATGCTCAAAGCTTTTCTGGAGTGTCCCGCGGTCGGTCGCGCTGGTCAGAGTTTGTTTGCTTATGCTCAGATTTGGGATGCGGACGGCGGGCGCTATCGGGATGAGTACGCTTGCTATCCGGTGATATCGCTGGACTTTTCTGGCGCTGCGAGGCGTGGTGCCGCTGTTGCCGACGTCGTGCGTGATGCTCTTTCGGGCGAGTGCGCTCGCTTGTTGGCGCTCTTGGGGGCTCCGGATTTAGCTCGAGATAAAGTGCGTCACATCGAGCGCGTTGCGCGTGGCGTGGCGAGCGCGGACGAGGTTGACTCGGTGCTTGGTCTGCTCATTGAGCTGCTGGAGATGGCTTGCGATGAGCAGGTTGTATTGCTCGTTGATGGGTACGACGCGGCGTGGTCGCCCAGCGCGAGCGCGAGGGACGCTTCCGGCGCCGGTCCGGCGGAGCTGCTCGATCGCGTGCTGTTCGACGCCATTGCCACCGCGGGCCATTCGCTACGGTTGACGTGTCTGATGGGGGAGCGTCCCGGTCCTGCCGAAGCGGCGCTTTCTTTGCGCGGTTGCTCGTATTGTCTTTCGACGCCCCTTTCGACGTGGTGCGACCGTTGGTTCGGCTTTTCGGATGCCGAGGTCGAGGCTCTGCTGAATCATGCTGGGCGCGAGGAACACCTTGATGATGCGCGTGAATGGCTCGAGGGATATCGGTTTGGCAGGGCCTATTGCTCGAGTCCGGCGCGTGTGATCGGTTTTCTGGACCGAGGCTGCACGGCGCCTGTGCGAGCCGATCTGTATGGGTATGCCGATTGCCTAAGTAGAGTAGTTGCCGGGTGGAATCTCGACCGCCTTTCGGTCTTGTTCGATTTACTCGAGGCCCATGGATGCGTTGAGGTCCCGGTTTGTTTGGGTGCTACGGGGCCAGAGACCTCGTCTGATGATGGTTTGTGGACGGCGCTGTATCTGTCCGGTTTCCTGACGACTGATATGACTGAAGAACCGGAGCATGACAGCTGCTCCCGTGCTCTGCGGTTGCCCAATAACGAGCTTCGCCAGACCTTTCGTCTGGTGATTATTGAGTGGTTTGAGCGTGCTGCCGAGGACGTTCGAGACGCCGATGCGTTTCGAGACGGGTTGTGCCGTGGGGACGAGGATGCGGTGAAGCGGGCGTTAGACCGCATCCTGGGAGATGCGGGAATCGGTGCGAACAACCCAGATGCGCAGCTGCCATATCACCTGCTCTTGCAGGGGCTCTGCTTTGGATTGCCGGGCTATGCCAATCCTGCCTCGAGGCGAAAGTATGGCGCGGATCGCTGGGACATCCAGGTATTTCCTACGGGCACCGTGTTTGACGTGGCAGACACGATCGGCATGCTCGACGAGCGCCCGCTGATAACGGTCAACATGATGTATGACCCCGGCGTAGACGCGCTCGGCCTGGAGCTGCTGGCCGTTCAGGCGCTGCTCGACATAGAGCGTGACGGCATCGACATGATTCGCGTACCGCGACCCGGTGTAGGCCGTATGCGCTGGGGATTCGGGTTTGACGGACAGCATGTGGCAGCGGTGTGCCAGCGGCTGTAGGAGCAGGCGATGCTGCGGGGGTGCCCGCTACTCTGAGTCCTTCATGGGCGGCATGGGCTTCCAGTCGGGGTCCTTGATGATCTTGCGGGCGTCTTTCATGCCGCGGCGCAGCGCCGGGATGCCGGTCTTAAAGCATTTGTCGACCGCTGCCAGACGAATGAACTCCTTGCAGAATGTCGCGGCGTTGCCCAGACGGAACAGCATGGGGTGGTAGTCACCGTAGATCTGCATGTAGCGGGCCAAAAAGCCGCGATTGCGCATGATGTAGTAGCGGTTGGTGTCGCTCGTGGAGTTGAGCTGGCGTTTGCCGGCGATGTCCCAGTTAGAGACGGCGCGGGCGCGCTTGAGCACCACGTCGGCAACCACGGCGGCGGGGAAGTGCTGGCTCGCAACATAGCCGTAGCAGGCATCGTCGCCGTAGATGAAAAAGCGTGCATCGGGCAGGCCGATTTTGTCGACTACGCGGCGCGAGAACAGGCCGCCTTCAAAGCACAGCTGGTTCATGGTGCGGTAGCCCTCGGGGCCCAGGTCCCACTTAGCGATGGGGTTGGGGATACCAAGCGAAAGGATGAGCTGGTACTGCCAAAAGAAGGCACCGCCGTCGAAGTCCAGGCGCGAACCCTGGATGACGTCGTAACGGTCCGTCCATTTGGCCAGGCGCTCAATACCCTCGGGGATAACGAGCACGTCGTCGTCCATGACCCAGAACCACTGGGCGCCCAGGTCGTAGGCGCATTTGGTGCCGGCGGAGAAGCCGCCCGCGCCGCCGCCGTTTTTGAGCTGCGGGGCGTAGATGACGCGGTCGGTGCCACCCTTTGCATCGGGCTGATCGGTGTCGATGCCCCACAGGTTGGCGAGGCGCTCGTTGAATGCGGCGCACATGGCCTCGGTCTCGCGTGAATTCTCGTTGTCGACGATCACGATACGCCAAGGCGTTGCCGTGAGCTCGGTCATGGAGTCGAACAGGTTGGCCAGAAGCTCCTGGCGCTTATAGGTGACGACGACGATGGCAAGCTTGTCGATGGGAGCGGGAAGGGTGGAAGTCATGGGGAATATATCCTTTCACGCGTGGCGGGCGAGCGCCGCACGGAAGCTATCGAATGCGTCGTTTGGACGGCACCTATTGTAAAGGGTCGCTGCGCCATGTTGGCAAGGTTTGAATAAAACGCAGGAACCTGCCATGGGCGTGGCGACCGCGATTAAGCGCAGCGCTTCGATGACTATGTTGCGTGCGGCTTTGTGCTGCATGACGTCCTTTCGTATCGGTTTGCCTCTGCGGGCTCCATAGATTATATAAACGCCCGCGGGCGGGACGACCCTTTGATACCATTAACGGCAGGTATTTCCTAAGGAGCACATTTGTCTACTAATTCCCCTGGCGGCCCTGTCCTGTCGCTGCTTGTTCCCATCTACAACGTTGAGCGCTATCTGCGCGAGTGCCTCGATTCCGCCGTGGCGCAGACGCTCGAGGACATCGAAATCATCTGCATCAACGACGGCTCTACCGACAACTCGCCGGCAATTATCCGCGAGTACATGGAGCGCGACGCGCGCGTGAAGATGATCGACAAGGCCAATAGCGGTTACGGCGACTCCATGAACCGCGGGCTTGAGATGGCGCGCGGCAAGTACGTGGGCATTCTGGAGTCCGATGACTTTATGGCGCCCGATGCGCTGGAGAAGCTCGTGGCAGCTGCCGAGCGCTTCAATACCGACTTTGCGAAGGCAAATTTTGACTTCTACTGGTCTAAGCCCGAGGAGCGCCGCTCGCTGCACGAGATGTTTAAGGCAAGGGACTGTGACAAGCCGGTGCATCCGAGCGACACGACGCAGTTCTTTAAGCAAAAGCCGTCGATTTGGTCGGCTGTGTACCGCCGTGATTTTCTTGAGCGCAACGGCATCAAGTTCCTGCCGACTCCGGGAGCATCCTTTCAGGACACGTCGTTTGCCTTTAAGGCGATCGCATGCGCCGACAAGGCTGTTTACCTGCACGATGCCGTGCTTTCGTATCGTCAGGACAACGAGAACTCCTCGGTCAATTCTTCGGCTAAGGTCTTTTGCGTCAATACCGAGTATGCCGAAATCGAGCGCTGGATCCGAGAAGATTATGCTCGCGATCACGCAAGCGATGACGTCGCCCTCATGCTCAAGTTCAATCAGCTCATTAAATACGATTCGTATATGTGGAACTATGTGCGCTTGGCACCCAAGTTCTATAAGGAGTTCCTGGTGCAGATGGCCAAGGAATTCCAAGCGGCCTTGGACGCCGGGGAGTTTTCGCTGGACGATCTTAAGCCGTGGAAGCGCGCGAATCTCGCTGCCATCCTCAAAGATCCAGAGGGCTGGGTTGACGAGCATCCGCACTTTGCAACGGATGGTGCCTTGGGGCGCGCTAAGTATTACGCCTCGGTTGGAGGCCCTGGTGTGGTCGCCGCCTTCCTCATCGAATCGCTGAGGGGGTAGGTCGGTATGGGAGAGGCCTCGATTCCCAAAGCGACTATTGTCGTTCCCGTATACAACTCCGCGCGCTCCATTCAGAGATGCCTCGACTCGCTGCTGGCACAGTCTGAGCGCTCGATTCAGGTTGTCTGTGTCAACGACGGTTCGGTTGACGATTCGCTGGGCGTCTTGCGTCAAATTGCGCAGGCCGATGACCGTGTGCTGGTGATTGACCAGGAAAACGCTGGTGTCTCGTGCGCTCGAAATGCCGGTATCGATGCCGCCGAGGGCGAGACCGTCTTTTTTGTGGACGCCGACGATTACATCGACGCCCAGACGGTCGAGTGCGTGCTGCATGCCATGGAGTCTGCAGATGCCGAGGTCGCCGTTTTTGGCGGCGTTTGCGAGCCGTCCGACGCCGCGCCCAAGCGGGTCCAGCAACTCATGAGCCCCAAGGCGGGCACTTTTGGCGCCCGTGATCCCCAGTTGCTGTTCCACGCAAACGCACAGCCCTATGCGTGCCGCGCGGCTTTTTCGCGCGAGCTGCTCAATCGCGAGGGCATACGTTTTGCCCCCGGCTTGGCCTTGGGCGAGGATGTCGTATTCCAATTTGCGGCCTATGCGTTTGCCCGCAAGACCGTCGTCATGCCGGACAAGTTCTACCACTACGTGATGGAGAACGACTCGGCAACGCACGAGTTCAACAGTGCCGATGCTCGCGCCAAAAAGCTCGACGCACACATGAGGATGCTCGAGGAAGTTATGGAAGACTGGGCGGCCTACGGCCTTTTGGACCTGTGCCCCGGAGAGCTGATTACCTGGTTCTTGGACCTTATCGTGTTTGATTTGGCGCGCTTGGATGCCGATGGTTTCCGTCGCGTGGCCGGTCGCGTCAATATGGATTTCACGACGTTTTTGGGAACGGAGTGGGCGGATATGCCTGCTAAGGGCGCCGTTTGCCGTGTTGCCCATAAGCTCGTTGCGGCGACCTCGGGCGTTTCGATGGCAGACGCCACGCTGTTCTATCTTTCGACCCGCGGTCTCAAGGCCTGCCTGGAACGCTTTATCTAATTCTGGGCGCTGCCGCGCGCCGTTGCTTCGCTGCTAAAATAACCCTGTTACACGCTATTCAACAGGAGGTTCTCTTGCAGAACTCTGACACCCCTAAAGTTTCGCTGCTTGTTCCCATCTGCAATGTTGAGCGCTACCTGCGCGAGTGCCTCGATTCTGCCATTGCACAGACGCTCGAGGATATTGAGATCATCTGCATCAACGATGGCTCCACCGATAGCTCGCCGAATATCATTCGCGAGTACATGGAGCGCGATGAGCGCGTCAAGATGATCGACAAGGCCAACAGCGGCTACGGCGATTCGATGAACCGCGGCCTGGAGATGGCACGCGGTGAGTACGTGGGCATCCTTGAGTCCGATGACTTTATGTTTGAGGACTCGCTCCAAAAGCTGGTTGCCAAGGCGGATGCCGAGCACGCCGATGTGGTTAAGGGCGACTTCTACCTGTACTGGTCCACGCCCAGCGAGCGCCGAGAGCTTTTTGGGATTATCGACGAGCATATGACGGGCGCGGCGTATCGCCCCGTCGATCGCCCGGGTATCTTCTACCGCAAGCCTTCCATTTGGTCTGCCATCTATCGGCGCGAGTTCCTCAATGACAATCAGATTCGGTTCCTCCCCACGCCGGGCGCCTCGTATCAGGACGCGGGCTTTAACTTTAAGGTCTGGGCAAGCGCCGAGCGCGCTGCGTTTATTGCGGATCCCATTTTGTGCTATCGCCAGGATAACGAGAAGAGCTCCGTTAATTCGCCCAACAAGGTGTTTTGCGTGTGCGACGAATATGCCGAGATGCAGCGCTTTTTGGATGAACGCCCCGGGCTCAAGGCTCAGCTTCAGGGTATTTTGATGCGCATGAAGGTCGATACGTACCGCTGGAATGACGAGCGCCTGGTCGATGAGTTGCGTGAGCAGTTTTGGGAAAAGGCTTCACCCGAGCTCAAGGCCGATTGGGATGCCGGTCGCTTTGACCTTTCTCTGTTCGATCCACGCGGTGAGACCGACTTGCGCTTGATGGTCAGGTCGCCCCGTGCCTATATCGATTCGCGCTTTGACTTTAAGAAGCCGGGCAAGCTCAATACGTTTAAGCACTACTTTAAGATCGGCGGCCTGCCACTGGTCTGGCGCGTGCTGACGTATCAGCGCACCTACGGCGACAACCCGCATCCCGACGACGTGCCGGCGGCACAGTAGGAGCGCGTGACCATGGCTACCCCTAGGATTTCCGTCGTCGTTCCCATCTACAAGGTGGAGGAGTGCCTGGCATGGTGCCTGGACTCCCTGCTTGCGCAGGATATGCCCGATTGGGAGGGCGTGCTGGTTAACGATGGCTCGCCGGACGGCTCGCGCGATATCGCCGCTGCCTATTGCGAAAAGGATACGCGCTTTAAGCTGGTCGATAAGCCCAACGGTGGTCTGTCGAGCGCGCGCAATGCGGGAATCGCTGCATCCTCGGCTCCTATCGTCGCGTTTTTGGATTCCGACGACCGGTTTACGCCTGATGCGTGCCGCGTAATCGTCGATGCCTTTGAGCGTGAGGATTGCGACGTTTTGACCTTTGGCGCGAACCCGTATCCGTTGGAGGCGGGGTATCCGTGGCTTAACTATGTGCTGAGTCCGCGCGATGTGTCGTTTGTGGGCTATAGCTCCGACCTGCTGTTTAAGGAAGCATCCCGCCCCTTTGCATGGCGCACCGCTTGCAAGAGCGCTTTTTTGCTGGGCAACGGGATCGTGTTCGATGAAACCGTTAAATATGGCGAGGACCAGGTCTTCGATTTTGCCGTCTATGGTCGCTCGCGTAAGACTGCGCTTATCTCGAACAAACTGTACGACTATCGCGTGGCACGCAAAGGCTCGCTCATGGACACCATGCGCTATGACGATGAGACGCGTTTGCTGGAGCACGTGAAGATATACTCCGCGGTGCTGGCCGATTGGCGCCATGATGGGCTCGATGCCCAGCATGCCGATGACCTGGCGTACTTCCTGTGTGATCTGGTACTGTACGATGCACTCAGGCTGCTGAGCTCGGGCTGCGGCAAGGTTTTTGCTACCGTTGCCGCGGCGCTTGATGGTTCTGCCGTGGGCAACGATGCCGCGCTCGCGCAATGTGCTCCTTCTGTTGCCGCTATGGTGCGTGCGGCACTTGTCGGTAAGGTGCCTGCTGCTCGTTCGTGCAAAAAGCTCATGTTCGATTACGACGTCTTGAGGTTTGGGCGCCTGGGCGCGTGCAAGCGCATGGCCGCGAATGCTCTGGGAAAGCGAGAGGTGTAGATGAGTATCAAGCGTTTAGCGCTTTGCCGCAGCCAGGGCCGCCTGTTTGTGCTGCTTCGTTTTGCCGGCCAGGATATCGCGGAGATTATTGAGCAAGAAGGTTCTCAGGCCTTTGTCCGCGCGACGACCAATGGCGTTTGCGTGCCGTCTTTGGCACTGCCGGTCGATCATGGCCGCGTGCTCGCGCTTTGTCCCTCCGTTGCCGATTATGAGCGCGAGCTCGTTGTCTTGATGCTTCCGTTTATGGACGGCTCTACAATTGACGTCTCATTTGCGTCCGGCGGTAAAAGGCTGGGCTCTATTCGCCTTGATAGTCGTATTGCCAAGTTGGAATCTAAGATTAATTACAAAGCAAAGCCTGCGCTGTGCGCGCTTGTCCGCGACGCGCAGCGCGGCGAGTGCTGCGGTTGCTACGAGATCGATGCCGTTCGTTATTTACCGGCAGATGAGGGCGTCGTCTGGCGCTATGAGGTCAAGTGGGCGGGAGATCCCCAGTGCGTCCCTGAGCTCCAGATCTTCGATACGCACATGAATGCGATCGATGCCACGGTGCATGTGCTTGAGTCGCAGGTCGATGTTCCCCAGCAGAACGGATGTCGCGTCAATAAAACGTATCTGAGCGTTGAGATGCCTCAGGATATACGCGATTTTGTCGTGATTGCGGCTGATCCCACGGGCCAAATCCAGAGTGGATTTTGTGCCATGGATGGTCGTTTGTACAACGGCATGGTCGACGACAGTTGGAACCGCATGAAGGATGCGCGCGCGGATGATGCGGCCTATCGACGTTGGTTTGAGCAACATCGCGCAAAGCCGGGTGATTTGGCGTGCCAGCGTGTCGCTTCGGCGGCATTCGCCTACAGGCCGCTCATGAGTATTGTGGTGCCGTGCTACAAGACTGATCGGGTCTTCCTGCGCGAGCTGCTGGACTCGGTGCTAGCCCAGAGTTATGACAACTGGGAATTGCTGCTTATGGACGCCTCGCCCGAATGGGACGCGGTGGCCACCCTTGCGGCAGGTGCCAACGACGAGCGCATCCGTCGCATTGAGCTTCCCGGCAACGGCGGCATTGTGGTCAACACCAACGCAGGTATCAAGCAAGCGACGGGCGACTACATCGCGTTCTTGGACCATGACGACATTCTGGAACCGGACGCGTTATTCCACTATGTTGCCGCGCTGAACAAGGCTGCCGAGGGCGAGCGTCCCCAGGTCTTGTTCTGCGACGAGGACATGTTCCAGAAAACGGGGGAGTGGGGTCAGCCAGTATTTAAGACGCAGCTCAACGTCGACCTGCTCTATAGCCATAACTGCGTGACGCATTTTCTGATGGTGGAGAAGGCGCTTATCGATCACATTGGCACGTCCCCAGAAGACGTTGCGGGTGCCCAGGATTACGACCTGACGCTTCGCTGCCTTGCATCGGGCGCACGGTTTGAGCATATTGCCCACGTGTTGTATCACTGGCGTGTGCACCCCGGTTCCACCGCCGATGGCTCTGCAGATAGCAAGCCGTATGCCATTGAAGCTGGTCGTTTGGCGCTGCAGCGCCACTTTGACTCGCTGGACGTTCACGGAACGGTCGAGGATACCGAGACACCGTTTGTCTATCGCATGCGTTATGCGCTGCCGGAGCCTGCGCCGCTGGTGAGTATTGTGATTCCCACCAAGGACCACGTTGAGACGCTCGATGCCTGTGTGATGTCGATCGCCCAGAAGGCCACGTATGCCAATTACGAGATCGTCTTGGTGGAGAACAACAGCGAAGCCCCGGAGACGTTTGCGTATTACGAAACCCTGCCGGAATGCGTGGCTGCAGCATCCGAAGGCAAGGGCATCGCGCGCGTTGTGTACTGGCCGGGCGAGTTCAATTACTCTCAGATCATCAACTTTGGCGTTGAGCATGCCAAGGGCGACTACCTGTTGCTGCTCAACAATGATACCGAGGTCATAAGCCCCGATTTTATCGAAGAGATGATGGGTTATCTGCAGCGTCCTGATGCGGGTGTGGTGGGCGCCAAACTCTACTTTGCCGATTATTTGGTGCAGCACGCTGGCATTGTGGTCGGCGTGCGTGGCGCACTTGCTCATGCCAACCAGGACTTCTCGGCAAAGCGCGAGGGTTATCTTGCACGTGCCGTGCGGCCGGGCAACTTTAGCGCCGTGACGGGCGCCTGTCAGATGGTCCGACGCGAAGTGTTTGAGCAAGTCGAAGGCTACGACGAGGAGTTCGCCGTCGGCTTTAACGACGCAGACTTTTGCCTGCGCGTGTGGGAGGCGGGCTACCGCACCATCTTTACGCCCTATGCCGAGCTGTACCACTACGAGTTCACCTCGCGCGGCAGGGAAGAGGCCAACGAGGAAAAACTACGCCGCTGGAAGCGCGAGCAAGCACTGTTCATGCAGCGCTGGCCGGAGTTCTTCTTGGGTGGCGATCCGTGGTTGGGGCCGAACTTATCCGCTGAGAGCGAGTATTTCTCACTTTAGAGAGTCGGGATGCCGTTGCATGGTATGGATTGTCATTTGTTTGATAATAATTATGTGGCAGATGTGTAGTGTAATTGCAGTTAAATGGGTTAATACAAGTTTGATTAAATTGCGCCACGCTTGCCCTACCTGCTTTTTGGCGAATTAATTAAGGGTGGATGAAAGATTGCTTGTGGCTGGATTGTAGAGGCGAAAGAGAGGCGATTTTTTTTCGAGCTCTCTCACTTTGATATGATTGCAACGTTTTTCGTTCGAAGGATATGTGCATGCGTCAAATAAAAAGACAAATACTATTTGGAATTTCTTTACTGCTATTTGGGCTTGCGTTCGCGCACTCTTGCTATGGCGATACCTCGCGATCATTAGTTGAAAACTCGTGGAGATATGAAAATGGCGAAATCGTTTCTTCGCTCAACGCCTCTGAAGACGAAGGTATCTCGACATTATCGATAACGGATTTGCCAACTGGGGCGACTGCTGAGGGTATCGATGTCAGCGAACATCAAAAAAAAGTTGATTGGGAAGCTGTTAAGGCTTCTGGTATCGATTTTGCCATTCTTCGAATTGGGTTCGGCGCTCCTTCTTTCGGCGGCCGACTCGACTACCAATTTCAAAGGAATATCTCTGAGTGCGAACGCCTAGGAATTCCTTACGGCATATACTTATATTCATATGCGTGGGATGACTCGCAGGCGGAAGATGAAGCTTCGTTTGTGATCGATAATTTGGCAGGACATACCCCGCAGCTTCCCGTTTATTACGATCTTGAAGATAATTCCATTATCGCAGAGGGTAGACAAGCTGGAATTGCTTCCAGGTCCTCAATTTTTTGCAACCGCATTACTAGCGCTGGATATTCGGTTGGTATTTACGCGAATCTGTATTGGTTTAACAACGTCTTGACTGATCAGGTATTTAAGTCATCCGCATGGGACCATTGGATTGCGCAGTATAACTATCAGTGTGATTACACTGGCAATTACAGTATTTGGCAATATGCGAGCGATGGTCTTGTTCCGGGTGTTAACGGCTACGTTGATATGAATTATTCCTATGGTTCTGTCGTTGCGGAGTCAGTTAAAGCTCAGCGCGCCGACGAGCTCGCATCCCAGCACGCGGGCGACCTCGCCGACGGGACGTACGTGATCAGGTCCGCCAAGCGCCCCTCCTCCGCCCTCGAGGCGAAGGGCGGCAGGACGGCCAACGGCACCGCGGTCTCCCTGTACGACGTCAACGGAACCGTCGCGCAGGCCTGGACGGTGACCCACGAGGGCGACTACGTCGTCATCAGGAACGCCAAGAGCGGGAGGGCCATCGACCCGACCGGCCCGTCCTCCGACCCGGGGACCAAGCTCCAGCTCTGGGACGCGAGCGGTACCCGGCCCCAGCGCTGGATCGCGATCAGGAGGGACGACGGGGGCTACGAGTTCCGCTCGGCGATGGACCCCGACGCCGCGTTCGACCTGACCTCGGGCAAGACCTCGAACGGGACGCGGGCCCAGCTGTACACCGCCAACGGCACCGAGGCGCAGTCGTGG
>OAUM01000210.1_pt1 | contig 32926 bp, 19 predicted proteins | sample 1476281 | NCBI WGS metagenome assembly OAUM01 (sample SAMEA2580047, study PRJEB22360) | human gut metagenome | biome: human gut; feature: human-associated habitat; material: faeces | place: Denmark | collected 2008/2010
GACCTCAGCACCGTCACCACCTGACAGACCCACCCACACCAAACAGCGAAAGGCCTGAATTTATTGCACCGCGCGTGGATTCTCCGATGGAATCAGAGACCCGTATCACAACCACGCAATACGGGCTTCCACGAGCCGTGACAAATTACACAGTGCCCGGCGCGACGTTCAGCAATGGTGCGCCGATAACACTCGATCTCGCTTGGCCCGAATTCCGCGTCGCCATCGAATATGACGGCGATCATCATCGCACAGACAAGGCCCAGTGGCGGCGAGACAACGACAAGCGCGAACTGTTACGGCATCATCATTGGATCGTCCTCATCGCCACCGCCGCGAATATGGCTGATGAACCGTCTCAAGCCGAACTCGCCTACCGAGCCGGGCGACAGCTGGCGTTGCGAGGCTCCATATTCGATTTCACCTTGACAGCGACGCCGCTCAATGAACTTGCCCGGCGGAAACGACGGAAATCCACCGGGGCGCACTGAGCTGACATCGATACGATTGCGCGCGCTTGCTGCAACGCATATGCCATTCATCGCACCCCATTTGGTCGCGTGGCCCCGACCGCATGGCACTGTTGTGTGTCACACGCCATGTTACATCCGGCGAATCCGCACATCATCTGCGTTGCGTACTGCCATATTATGCGGTTCGCGATATACGTCACGGTGTCCGATGTCCTGGTAACGACGTCAATCGATTTATGTGTGTACCGGGCCAGATTTCGTTGTCCCGGTTCTCCATTTCGCCTCTTTTTGAGCAACCGGGACAGAAACACCCTCGAAAAATCGCCAATTCGGCCCTACCGCACAATATCCGCCATCACACATCGGCGGAATTCCGGGCTTCTGGATTTGCATACATTGAGCGCTCACGGGATGGTCTGTCCCGGTTCCCCAAAAGAGGCCAAAATCACGAACCGGGACAACGAAATCTGGCCCGGTTCGCACGTCAATCGGTTGCCGTCACCACCGGGACACCGACTGCGCATAGATAAGATGCTTCAATGCTTAACAGGCATGCGACCATACCGCGATAGCAACGTTTCGCTGGAAGTAGAGGAATCAAGCAGCACCCCCCAAACCGGAAGCATGGAGGAATCCTGCAATGCTCCGAATCACCGCGCCCCGTGCTTGGTGTGGCGGATCACGGCTTCGAGCGGCGTGGATGTAGCTGGACAGCAGCGTAACTTGCGTTGCATGATGCGGCCCAAAACGAAGAAACCCGGCGGAGGGGGCCGCCGGGTGAGAGAGAAGAGAGAAGAAGGGTTCAGTTATGGGGTTCGGAAGAACCTCGCCACCGGTATGAACTTCATTCCGTTGACATCTTCTATATAACCGTCTCTTTCTTGGGGATTCGATGTGCTTGTCTGAGAAAAGTCTTGGCAAACTGTGACGGGTTTGTAACGCCGCCCGACAACCGGCCTCGCATTGTCGGGGCTAGGCCGCACATACGGCAACGGGCCACCCCGCAACACTTCATGTGCGAGGTGGCCCGTCAGCTGCGAGCTAGCAATGCCGAATCACTCGGCGGCGAGCTTGGCCTTCTCGGCGGCCAGACGTTCGGCTTCGGCGGCACGGCGAGCAGCCAACGCTTCATCGAAGCGAGCCAGCTCCTCTTCCACGGCCTCGGTCGGAATCTTGGCGAAGATCGGTGCGGGCTTAGGCACCATGGCGCCGACCTCGATTGCCTCGCTCTTCCACGGGTGCACGTTCACACCGAGCTCGTAATCGCCGGTGATGATCGGGTATGTGAAGCCGGGCTTGTCGAGATCCTCGACTTCCTTGAGCTCAGGCAGCGGCGAGAAGGTGCCGGTGCCGCCGAGCGCCTCCCACACCTTCTGTGCGGAGTGCGGCAGGAACGGCGCGAGCAGGTGGTTCGCATCAGACACGGCCTGAGCGGCCACGTGCAGCACGGTGCCGAGACGAGCCTGGTCGTCCTTAAGCTTCCACGGTTCGGTGGCGGAAATGTACTTGTTGATGTCGCCGACCACACGCATCGCTTCGGACAGGGCGTGCTTCTGGTGGTGGGTTTCGATGGAGGAGCCGACCACGTCGAACGCGGCGGAAGCCTCTTCCAGAAGGCCACGGTCTTCGTTGGTCATCGAATCCTCGTCCAGCGGCGGAATCTCGCCGAAGTTCTTGTTGATGAGGTTGGCCACGCGGTTCACCAGGTTGCCCCACGAGGAGGCGAGCTCCTCGTTGTTGTGGCGCACGAACTCGGCCCACGTGAAGTCGGAATCCGAGGATTCGGGGCCGGCCACGGAAATGTAGTAGCGCACGGCATCCACGGGGTAGCGGGCGAGGATGTCCTTGACGTAGATCACGATGCCGCGGGAGGAGCTGAACTTCTTGCCTTCCATGGTCATGAACTCGCTGGCCACCACCTGCTCAGGCAGGTTGAGCGGACCCATCGGGCCGGTTTCGCCGCCCTTGGAGCCCTTGCCGTTGTACGCCAGCATTTCGGACGGCCAGATCTGGGAGTGGAAGGTGATGTTGTCCTTTCCCATGAAGTAGTAGGCCGGGCAGCTCGGGTCGTTCCACCATTCGCGCCACTTCTCCGGGTCGCCCTGGCGGCGGGCCCATTCGATGGAGGCCGACAGGTAGCCGATCACGGCGTCGAACCACACGTACAGCTTCTTGTTCGGGTTGTCAATCCAGCCCTTCACCGGCACCGGGATACCCCAGTCGATGTCACGGGTGATGGCGCGCGGCTTGACTTCCTTGAACAGGCCGAGCGAGAAGTTGATGACGTTGGTACGCCAGCCCTTGCGGGTCTCCAGCCATGCCTTGTTGGCTTCGGCGAGCGCCGGCAGGTCGAGGAAGTAGTGCTCGGTCTGCTCGAAGCGCGGGGTTTCGCCGTTAATCTTGGAGACGGGGTTGATGAGCTCGTCCGGGTCGAGCTCGTTGCCGCAGGCGTCGCACTGGTCGCCACGCGCACCTTCGGCATGGCAAATCGGGCACTCGCCCTCGATGTAGCGGTCGGGCAGGGTACGGCCGGTGGACGGGCTAATTGCCACCTGCTGGGTGCCCTTGTAGATGTAGCCGTTCTCCAAGCACTGCTTGAACATCTCCTGCACCACGTGCTCGTGGTTACCGGTGGTGGTGCGGGTGAACAGGTCGTAGCTCAGGCCGAGGTCGCACAGATCCTTGGCGATCACGCGGTTGTAACGGTTGGCCAGTTCCTGGGCAGTGAGACCTTCCTTCTCCGCCTCGACGAGAATCGGGGTGCCGTGCTCGTCGGTGCCGGACACCATGAGCACATCATTGCCCTTCATGCGCTCGTAGCGCGCGTAGACGTCGGAGGGCACACCAAATCCCGCGACGTGGCCGATATGACGGGGGCCGTTTGCATACGGCCAAGCAACATTCACCAAAACATGACTCATAAGGCTTGATTATCCGGCGCGGCGGGGACACGCCCGGATAGCTGCCGCGCCGCCATCCTCATCCCACTCACCTATCCACCCGCAACTTCCCCACATACTTATCTGTACACCTCTTGCGCGCTTATCCACATACGCATTCGCACACGTATCCGCGCACCCATCCGTACGCACGCCCACGCACATCCGCACACACTTCCGCCTGCCAATATCCACCGAGTTATCCACATCATTTGCACACCTAGTAAAGTTATGCACTTATCCACCGTTTTCGCCTATCCGGTGGCGCGCAAGCCGCATTTCTGCATATTGTTCGGTCATGGATATCACAGCAGGTCCGATGACGGACATCACAACAGTCGCCTCGCCGGCAACCGCGCAACCTGCGGTGCCGCCGATACTGTTTACCAAGGATCTGCCGGGACCGCTCAGCCTTAACCGTCTGGCCGCCTTCGGCACGTTACATAAGCTCGACGATTCCGCCGGCTACTGGATCGAGCATTCGGGCACACTGTATGGTCGCGCGAAAATCGTCGCGGAGGTCGCCCCGTTTGGCACTGTGGTGTGTTCGATGACCGCCGCTTGGGTATGGCTGGGAGGCCCCGACTTTCCGAGTACCATAGACGTGATTTCCACATCGCACTTCCGCTCGGCATCCGTCAGCCGCCGTATCCGCGTATTCAAAAGATTGACGTTGCCGGAGCAAATCATCAAGCTCGGCGGGCTGCCTGTCACCACGCCAGCCCGTACGGCTTGCGACCTGGTGATGAGTCCTGAAGACATCCCCGATCCTTCCACCGTCAACGCACTGGTGTGCCAGCTGATGTCCGCGTACCAGTTTCGGCCAAACGACTGTCTGCAAATCGTCAAGGAGCATCGGCATCACAAGTACGCCGGACGCGCACGCATGTTTTTTGAATCGGTGCAGCAGGAGATGGACGAACCGGCTTTGGAGCAATGCGCATGACGAGGGGGTTCATTGTCAGAGGCCATCGCAGAGGCCGCCATGCCGCTCACCGTTTACGGCATTTGCGGCAGGCGCAACGGTTGCCTCGCCACGCGGCGGCGGCACACTCATCCGAATCCGCATCGCGCGCAATCTCGGATATGACCGCGCCGCCTGAACCGCCCATCAGACTTACGCCCGCGGTGGCATGTTCGCCCGATACGGATGTTGCCGTGCTCTGGCACATCGCATATCACGTGCCCGAACTGCGTAAATGGCTGGTTGCCAATCCCAAAGCCGACGCACCTTTGCTGGAATTGGTCTCGCAGCGTGGTGGGCCCGGGGTCCGGCAGGCGTTGGAAATATTGTTCGAGTCGATGGAAACGTAACGGGGAGATAATCGCCGGCTGCTGCGCTATCCCTTGATTTTCAGCACAGCCGCATACACCTGCTTGCGATTGGCCAACGATCCGTCAGCCAGTGGATGCTCCTGCACCACTTGCGCGATGGCGTCCTTGATACGCAGGCCGTCCTCCAAAGCACGGTCGATGGAGAGCACGGCCATGTCATCCACGCTCAACGTGCTGGGCGCGGCCGCTTCGGCCTCCTCGTTGGACGCGCCGCCGATGACCAGCACTATCTCGCCACGGGGCGGATCATCAATCACACTTTGGTGAATCTCGTCAATCGGGCCGCGACGAATCTGCTCATAATCCTTGGTGAGTTCGCGGCACAGGGCCATCGGGCGATTCGGGCCGAACGCGTCCAGCAGATCGTCCATCGAATCGGCAATGCGATGAGGCGTCTCGTAGAACACGATGGTGCGGCGTTCGGGCAACAGCGTGCGCAGATACTGCACGCGCTCGGAATGCTTTCGCGGTAGGAAGCCTTCGTAGCAGAAGCGGTCGGTGGGCAGGCCGGAGAGGGCGAGCGCGTCGAGCACAGCGGAGGGGCCGGGCGCGCAGGTGACGGGCAGACCGCGTTCGATGGCACGGCGCACGATGGCCAAGCCGGGGTCGTTGATGGTGGGCATGCCGGCATCGGACACGACGAGCACGGTGGCGCCGGTTTCGACCTGGTCGAGCAGGCCGTCGGCCTTGTCGCGCTCGTTGTGGTCGTGATAGGCGATGACGCGACCGTTCACATAGACGCCGAGGCGACGGGCGAGATCGTAGAGGCGGCGCGTGTCTTCGGCGGCCACGATATCGGCCCGTTCCAAGAGGGCCACCAGACGGGCTGAAGCGTCGCCGACATTGCCGATCGGGGTGGCGGCGAGCACCACGGTGCCGGCGGGGATGGTCACGGCCGATTCGCGGGATTGGGCGACGGCGGATTCGCCGGCATGAACTTCATCATTGCGTTCAGGCACTTGCGTCACGCTACCGTCAGCGTCATACTGCTCATTCAACTCATCTGCGCTTGTCATACTCCCAGTATTGCCCATGCCACAGAGCAATCCACGACAATCCATGGCGAAATCGAGGCATTCTCCCTTTGCAGGGGCTGATTTCACATGTTCCGGAGGTCTACTTCCGTTTCAAGGGGCTCCTCATCCGGTGAAGCACCAGTACAAACGGCTTTGACGCAACGCTATTCCGCCATTTTGGCGGCGTATCTACTTGACCATCAGCCCCTCGAAACGCAAGTAGACCTCCGGCAAACCCCAAATCAGCCCCTTGAAACGCGAGATGGCAGAATTTCAACGAAAACAAAATGAAAAGACCCTCTGCGGTGGAATGAATGCAGAGGGTCTCGTGGAGCTGACGGTAGTCGAAACCGCGACCTCTTCGATGCGAACGAAGCGCTCTACCAACTGAGCTACAGCCCCTTGGATGTTACTTTGCTCCGCAAAGCAACTCGCAACAATATAGTACGGAGTGCGGTCAAACGCAATTTGACGCCGAAGTGTCGCACGCGTGTCGACACGGTAACGTTTCGGTGTCGCCGGTTGGGCCGCCGCAAGCGCAGCATCGTCCCAGCCGTCTGCCGGCGCAATAGCTCGAACTAAGATCACCACTCCGCCTGGATACCAGGGATACCGCGGCGGCTTGTTCAGTGTCGCAGACGGGGCAAGTCACCCACACCGCTCCGTATGGATACCGCGGCGGCACCCGGCAACGCCATCACGTCTCCAGCACGCCCAGCACCTTCTTTTCGTTGTAGAACGCGAACACGATGCCGCCCAGACCGCACAGCACGGCCGCGCACACGGCGGCGATGCGGTAGCCCGCGCCGGACGCCATGCCGATGGTGGAGACGCCGGTGAACAGCAGCATGGCCACGGACTGGCCCATCTTCATCGCAAAGGTGCGGGCCGCGTAGAACATGCCCTGACGGTCCTGGCCGGTGGTCTTGGAACTGGCGTCGGCGATATTCGCCACGATGGCCTGCGGCAGGATGCCGAACGCGGCCATCGGAATCGCGCCGACCACCGAGAGCACCAAACCCTGGGCCATCGCCGGAATGAAGCCGAGCACGGCCGAACCAAGGGCGCCGGCAAATGCGAACGCACAGGTGAAGATCACGAAGGCAACCAGCAGCAGCCTCTTCTTGCCGACCTTATTGGCCAGAATATTGACCGGCAGATAGAACAGCACAGAGACGCCGGTCATGAGCACGAAGTAGATGGTCGTGGTGGTTTCCGGCAGCTTGAGCAGGCTGGTCACGAAGAACGGCAGACCGGTCTGGAAGGTGGTGATGGCCACCCAGTAGACCACGTCGGAGCATACGAACTTGCGGAATTCGCCGTCGCCGAACGTCTGCTTCAGGGATTCGATGGTCGATTCGGAGGTGGGATGGGAGTTGACGTAGTCCTTCTCGCGGATGGCCAGCGGCGGCACCAGCATGCACACGAACGCCACGGCGGCCATGATGGTGAAGGTCACGCGGATGGCGGTGATGCGGCCCATCATCGGCACGAACGCGCCCCAAATCACCGGCGCCACGTACGCGATGGCCGTGCCGGCCACCCAAGTGAAGGAGATGGCGGTGGAGATGGTGAGTTGCTGCTTGGAGTCGTGGCCGAGTTCGGCGATGAGCGCGTTGTACGGCGTGCAGTAGAACGTGAGGGCGATGTAGTAGCCGATCACGGTGACGAACAGGAACGCCGCGTTCACCCAGCTGGTGCCGTTGATCGGGCTCCAGAACACGAGCACGGTGACCACCGCGAGCGGCAGGGCGGCGAATTTCAGGAACGGCATACGGCGGCCGGATTTGGCGTCGCAACGGTCGGAGAGAGACGCCACGGCCGGGTCCACGAACGCGTCGAAGAATCGGGCGAAGGCGGTGATGCCGCCCACCACGGTCACGATGCCGAGAACGACCAGGCCCTGCGGCACGAATACGGTCTGACCTTGGGAGATGGTCTCCTGGTCAGGTTGGTAGAAATACACGAGCCAGTTGGAGATGATGCCGGAAAGCAGCGCCCACCCGAACTGGCCGACCGCAAACGCCCACACTTTGGCGATGGGGAGATCTCTGATGGCTGACTTCGCCGGTGCAACTTGCACACCCGTTACACTTGCTGTAGTCGCATTGCCCATTCTCACAACCTCCGAATCAACATTGACACAGTGTCAAAATCCAGTATACACCGGCACACCATGCGCTCTACGATAGTGGGCATGACAAGTCTGACCGAGCAACTGCCATACGTATACGCTTTTCCTGATGCGTTGGGGACCGGATTACTGGTGCACACCGAGAGCGTATTGGACGATGAGATACGCGATCGTATTGGCTCGTTCATCCATGAATATGAGGTTGTATTATCTCGATTCCGCGATGATTCCATCGTCGGCCGGATGCGCACGGCCGCACATGGCGGCACGTTCGATTTTCCCGACTGGGCATCGGGTCTGTTTGGCCTGTACGACCGCCTGTTTGCGGCAACCGATGGGGCGACCGACCCGTGCGTGGGCGAGGATTTGATTCGGCTTGGCTATGACGAGTCGTATTCGTTTACGCCTGCGCCAGATGCCGCTGAACATGCAGGCGCGATCCACGGACGAGCCATTTGGTCAGCCGACGTTGAGCGGCATGGCACAACACTGGTGACGCGCGGACCGGTCGCGCTCGATTTCGGCGCGTGCGGTAAGGGGTATTTGGTGGATTTGCTTGCGGGGATGTTGGGTGATGGCGCGGGTCACCCTCAACCCATTCAATACGTCATCGACGCCGGGGGTGATTTGCTAGTGCACACGGACGAACCAATCACCATCGCCCTTGAAGATCCTGCCGATCCGGCCAACGCCGTAGGTACGGTCGAAATCAGCCACGGCGCATTCTGCGCGAGCTCCCCCAGCCGCCGCCACTGGTCTGACGCCGCAGGTCACCAACTTCACCATCTGCTCAACGCCATCGACGGACTACCGGTTGACGATGTAGCCGCCACATGGGTGGCCGTCACGCCGCCATCGAGCGCCATAACCACGAAGACATCGACGCATGGCAGCAATGCCTCGACAACGGCAAACCGCGATACCGACGATTCGTCGAACACCGTTGCGGCACACGTCCCTGTCACACTGGCCGACGGCCTCGCCACCGCCCTGTTCACCACCCCGGCCACCCAGCTGCGCGCTCACTTCCCCTTCGAATGCGCCATTCTCAACGCCAACCGCACCGCCGCCCAATCCCCCAATTTTCCCGGCGGCTTTTTCACACACTAATGTACGAAATCATCAGTATCACATCCAGTGGAGCATTCCCTCGGGTGGACCGATGGGTTGCTCCCCTCAGTCAGCTACGCTGACAGCTCCCCTCGGAGAGGGGAGCCGAGTATAGCTAATCCGCTAATCCGCTAACGCAGGAAACAATCCGTCAGTCAGCGAGCGCGAACTGGCTGTTGTAGAGGTCGGCGTAAAAACCGCCCGCCGCCAGCAGTTCATCATGCGTGCCGCGCTCGATCACGTCGCCGTGGTTCATGACGAGGATCATGTCGGCGTCGCGAATCGTGGAGAGGCGATGCGCGATCACAAAGCTCGTACGCCCCACGGTCAGCGCATCCATGGCCTTCTGAATCAGCTCTTCAGTACGGGTATCGACCGAGGAGGTGGCCTCGTCGAGAATCAGAATCGGCGCGTCCTGCACCATCGCGCGGGCGATGGTCAGCAGCTGCTTCTGGCCCTGGGAGAGCGACGACTTGTCATCGAGCACGGTGTCATAGCCGTCCGGCAGTGAGCGGATGAAGTGGTCGAGGCCCACGGCCTTGCACGCATCCTCGATTTGCTTGTTGGTCACGCCAGGCTTGGAGTAAGCGACGTTCTCGCGCACAGTGCCGCGGAACACCCACGTATCCTGCAACACCATGGAGAACTGGTCGTGCACGTTCCAGCGCGGCACGGACTTGGTGTCCACGCCGTCAATCGAAATCGAACCGCCGGAAATCTCGTAGAAGCGCATCAGCAGGTTGACCATGGTGGTCTTGCCGGCACCGGTCGGGCCGACGATGGCGACCTTCTGACCGGCCGAGACTGAAGCGGAGAAGTCGTTGATAATCGGCTTGCCCGGCTCGTAGCCGAACTGCACGTGGCTGAATTCCACGTCGCCCTTCACTTCGTGGCCGCCCATGTAGTTCTTGCCGAGTAGGGCCTGCTTGCCGGATTCGTCTTCCATCTCCGGCTCTTCAAGGAAGCCGAACACGCGCTCGGCGGCGGCCGCGCAGCGCTGCAGGTTCTGGAAGGCCTGCGCAAACTGCGAAAGCGGCTGAGTGAACAGGCGGATGTACATCATGAACGCCACAATCACGCCGAACTCGATCTGCCCGTCGAGCGCGAGCGCCGCGCCCACCACGCACACCACCACGTAGCCGAAGTTGCCCACGAAATTCATGAGCGGCATCATCAGGCCGGAGAGGAACTGCGACTTCCAGCCGGACTCGTAGAGGTCCGAGTTGTACTTCTCGAAGCGGCGGATCGAATCGGCCTCGCCGTTGTATGCCTTGACGATGAGGTGGCCGGCGTACATCTCCTCCACGTGGCCGTTGACGTCACCTAGCGCCATCTGCTGCCGGGCGAAGTACTTCTGGGAGGACTTCATGATGGCCATCATGATGATCAGGCCGATGAGGCTGGCACCGATGGCGCACAGGGTCATGATCACGTTGTTGTAGAACATCATCACCAGCGCGCCCACGAACAGCGTCACCGAGGTAATCAGCGAGCCGAGCGACTGCCCCAGCGTCTGGCCGATGGCGTCCACATCGTTGGTGATGCGGGACAGCACGTCGCCGTAGCTGACCTTGTCGAAGTATTTGAGCGGCAGTTTGTTGATTTTGACCGAGATCGATTCGCGCAGTCGCTGGGCGGTGCGCTGGGTGACGTTGGCCATCATCCAGCTTTGCACGTAGCCGAGCACGGCGTAGCCCACGTACAGGGCCACCAAAGTCCAGGCGATGTGGCCCACCGTGCCGAAATCTACCGAGTTCATCACCGGTCTGCCGTTAACGATGGCGGGCAGACCTTTGACGATCTCGTTGGTCATGTCCTTGAGCTTGTCCGGGCCGACGATCTGGCAGACGGTGCCGGCCGCGCCCAGGATGAGCGCGATGATGATGACGGGAAGATAGTTGCGGCAATAGTTCACGAGCTTGCCCATGACTTTGCCGAAATCATGGGGCTCTTCGACGGCACGCCTGCCGCCCATTGGTCCTCTTGGCATTTGTTTTACTCCTTAAAAGTCCGTATTGACCTCCCTCTGATGAAGGAGGTGGCGCGAAGCGCCAGAGGGAGAGAAGCCGTACGCGACTACCCCTCAGTCAGCTGTGCTGTTTTATTCGCTCGCTTATCAGCTCGTCTTCGCCTGGGAACAGCCCACTGGGCTGTTCCCTTTACGGCTCAGCCCCTGACATGGGGAGCTACCGCTGCCGCCCCCCCTATGCCGTAAGCTCCGACTGGCTGAGCTGGGATTCGGCGATCTGGCGGTATACGTCGCAGTTGTCGAGCAGTTCCTTGTGCGTGCCCTGACCCACGACCTTGCCGTCGTCGAGCACGACGATGCGGTCGGCGTTCATGATGGTGCCGATGCGCTGGGCCACGATGAGCTTGGTGGAATCCTTGGCCTCGCGGGCGAGCGCGTCGCGCACTTCGCGGTCGGTCTTGAAGTCGAGCGCGGAGAACGAGTCGTCGAAAATCAGGATTTCCGGGTGACGGTACACCGCGCGCGCAATCGACAGGCGCTGCTTCTGGCCGCCGGACACGTTCGATCCGCCTTGGGCGATCGCGGCGGAATACCCGCCGTCCATGCGCGCCACGAACTCGCTGGCCTGCGCCACGTCGGCGGCGGCCTTGACGCGATTCAGCTGCTCGGCCGGTATATCGGCACCTTCCGCGGCCTCGCCAGCGGCGATCAACGCGGCCTCGCGCTTGCGCCCGGCCGGGGTGGAGGTATCGGCCATCTCGACCTCCGCCGGGTCGCCCGGCTGATCGCCGTAGCTCACGTTGGAGGCCACGGTGCCCTTGAACAGCACGGACTGCTGCGGCACGTAGCCGATCTTGTCGCGCAGGGCCTTCAGGTCGTAGTCGCGCACGTCCACGCCGTCGACCAACACCTGGCCTTGGCTGGTGTCATAGAAGCGCGGCACGAGATTGATAAGAGACGACTTGCCGGAGCCGGTGGAGCCGATGAACGCCACCGTCTGGCCCTGCTCGGCGGTGAAGTTGATGCCTTCCAGCATCGCCTCGCGCGAATCCGGGTAGGTGAAGCTGACGTTGCGGAATTCCACGGTGCCCCTCTGGCCGGTTTTGGCCACGTCGGCGGCGGTTTTGGTGCCGTTCTCGACGATTGGCTCAGTGTCGAGCACCTCCATGATGCGCTGCGCGGACACGTCGGCGCGCGGCCAGAGCACGAACACCATGCTCATGAGCAGGAAGCTCATGATGACCTGCACGGAGTAGTTGGAGAACACGACCATGTTGGAGAACACGGTGAGCTTGTCCTTGAGCCCGGCGGCATCGATCAGGTAGGTACCGATCCAGTAGACGGCAAGCATCAGACCGTTCATGATGGTGTTCATCAGCGGCATCATGAACGCCATGACGCGGTTGGTGAACAGCTGGGTGTCGGTGAGGTCCTTGTTGGCCTTGGTGAATTTGGCTTCCTGGTAGTCCTCGGCGTTGTAGGCGCGCACCACACGCAGGCCGGTGAGGTTCTCGCGGGCCACGAGGTTGATGTTGTCGGTCAGGGCCTGCATGGCCTTGAATTTCGGCATGACCATGGCCATCATGATGACGATGGCCGCCAGCAGAATCACTACGGCGATTCCGGTGGCGAGCGTCCATTCGAAGCCTTCGCCGGCGATCTTGCACACGGCCCATACTGCCATGATCGGCGATTTGACGATGAGCTGCAGACCCATGGTGATGAACATCTGCACCTGCGTGACGTCGTTGGTGGAGCGGGTGATGAGGCTGGCGGTGGAGAACTTGCTCATTTCGGCCGGGCCGAAGGACTCGACCTTGCGGAATTCGAGCGAGCGCAGACGCTGGGTGAACGAGGCCGCCACGCGCGCAGCGATGTAGCCGGTGATGATGGCACACGCCGCGGATCCGAGCGAGATGAGCAGCATCTTGCCGCCGGCAATCCAAATGTCCTTCATGTGGCTGCCCGGCGTTTCGACCAGCGTGGTGATGTCTGACATATAGTCGGGCAGTTTCAGGTCGAAGTAGACCTGCCCGACGATGGTCACCAGAGCGATGAGCATCTGACCGATCTCCGCTTTGGAGAGGTATTTCATGATGCGAAACATTGGTTTCCCCTTGTGTTGGTTGGGTTGGTTATTGGTTATTGACGATTGGTTCTTAAGTTGGCTGGGTTATCGGTGATTATCGGTTCACGATGTCTTAATAGTTTCCATTGTTTGATTACTTACACTGTGAGATATTATACGCACTTCTGTATGTTCGCTGTGAGCGTCCTCAATTACCTTTACCTCCCTCTGACGAGGGAGGTGTCACCGCGCAGCAGTGACGGAGGGAGAGACCCGCCAGCGGGAGGAAGCTAGTCTCGCTCAGCCTCCGCGCGCTTAGCTGCCATGTGTTCAGCCACGCGCTTGCCCCGCTCCACGAATGCCTCACGCACCTGTTCAGCAGTCGGCCGAGGCTGTCCCGGATGGCAAATCGACATATATGTGGTGAACTCAGACACCAGGTCAACGAATTCGCGCGTGCGCCGCTCCCCCATTTGCGAGAAAATCCAGCAAATCGCGGAACGCATTTCCTCTCTCATCCGATGAGACTGCTCGCGCCCGGAATCAGTGAGATTCACGCGAATAATGCGCCGATCCTTGGAATCAATGTCACGCGTGACCCAGCCTTTTTTCTCCAGAGACGACAGCACAGTGGAGATGCGGCCGGAACTGGCCTGCAGCGCCGATGCCAATTGCGATGGCGTTTGCGTCCCCTTCATGGACAGCTCCCGGAGCACGAACTGCTCACCATGGGCTCCACGAGTGAATTCCCTCTGCATTGTCGAACGATTGCCCCACACGCTGGCATACAGTTCACTAACTGCTTCCTGCTCAAATCCCATAAGAGCACCATCCATTTCCATTCGCTACACGGCAGAGCGCCGCAAACATCCCAAGAATATCTCACACCGTAAACAATTCGCTACTAGAAACTATTTTTGGAACGCATAATGCACACACTCCACGCTCTTTGATATTCTGAAAGCCGCATAGATATTCACTTCGGGGCGTCGTCTAAGAATATTTGCTGGGCCAACGGTAGCGACGTTGGCATTGTGCTCCATGAGGTATCTGGTCGAAAAGGCGGACGAAGACAGACCAGTTGGGCGGAGCGCGCCCATACCTCAAAACCATTGCAATTATTCGCTTTGACCATTTTCGTGGAGTCACGAAAATGGTCATGAAAAACATAAGGACACACCCATGAACCGCGACGAAATCACACGCAAAACCAGCGAACTCAGCACTCCCGATACGCCTGCTATCTCATTGCTCAAAACGGTGATCCAAAGAAAGAAGAAGTGGCACTTCTCCAGAGCTATTTTGCCGTTCAGACTCGCAAAACGGAAATCATTGAGCAACGCATGGGAGAAATCAGCCGGCTCGCCGGCCGAGAGGCCCTTGCCACTGCAGAGAAGAAACTCTATCCGTATACCCAAATCACACACAACAAAACCGCACAAGTGCACATGTACACGCCCAACCACGCCGCAGAACGCCGGCAAGGATGTGATACAGGCCACAGAAAGCGTTGTACCGCCTAGGCAATGCAACAATTGTCCGCTATGCTCTGAAGGCAGATGGCGGCACGGATGCCATCCCAAAGAGGGGGTATGACCATGATTCGGGGTATGAACCTATGCAGCATCGCCGGCTGCACGCACGAAGCAGAAGAAGCGGGCATGTGCAACATGCATTTCACATCGGCACTGGTTCACGGAGCGCTGCACTACACTGCGGGCGGACGTCCGTCGCACTGCTGAGCGCAACAACAAAGCAAAACAACCAGTAACGCTCAACGGCTTCCACATGTTCATGCTCTAATTGCATGTACTTGCAGACACAATGGCCGGTCTGAGCCAGCTGCCCTCGCATGGAGCAGCTGGCTCAGAACGGCCATTATTGTTGCTTTGTACTGTTTGCACTGTATTGCGCCTGCATTGCGCAAGCTCGGGCGCACTCGGGTGCGCTCGCTGAGTGGCGTGAATCGCAGATTGCTCAATAGCAACGCAATCCACGCCACTCAGCAGTTGCCATGGTTATGCGCGGCGTTTGCGGATGACGAGCAAGGCACCAGCCGCAGCTGCCAGCACCACAACCACGACCGCAATGGCAGCCACGGCAGCACCCGTATTCGAAAGGGGCGCAGCGCCATTAGCAGCCGGCTTATTCGTGGCAGTGCTACCGGGCTTAGCAGTGTTGCCAGGATTGTTGGTATCGCCGGGCTTCTGCTCTCCAGGGCCGGGAGTGACCTCCGTGGCCGTGACCGTGACTTCGAACGTCGCGTTCACGCCACGATAAGAGACGGTGATGGTCCTCGTGCCTGCGGTGGCAGAATCAAAGCCAGTGAACTTCAGATCACCATCAGTTGGATCAATCAGCTTGCGCAGCGTTTCAGTATCGCCGACTTTGTAAATGGCGGATACCTTCACATCGGCAGCGTTGAACTTATCGCCTACCTGATAGGAATCCTTGGTCACTTCCACAGCAAGCTCAGCCAACTGAGGCAGTTCGCCGAATGTCACTGTGTAGGTTTTCGCCGTGCCATCCTCAGCAGTTACAGTCACCGTGGCCACGCCGTTGTTCTCGGCCGAAGCCTGCTCCACTTGCACCGTAGCCTTTGCGTCAGCAGCAGTCGCCTCCACCGTCGGGTAGGAAGCAGCATCTCCAGCCAGCGCACCGGCATATTTAGTGGTATCCGCGGAGAATCCGTCAACCGTCTTGCCATCCACAGTCAGATCAGCAAGATTGGCGTTACTAGACGGCTGCGGCTCTGGTGTCGCTTCACCTTCGGCGATGCGTACTTCAGCGATCTTGGCATAGTCATTGCCATCGGCGTAGGTGAAGTTGAGGCGAATGCCCTTGGTGGCGGGCAGAGCGCTCACATCGGCTTCCGTCACGGCTCCAGCAGCACCATTCACAGTGACTGCCGGCAGCGTGGCATCAGTCCACGTGGCGCTGTCTTCAGCTAGGTACGATACAGTGAAGCTCTTCGGAGCGGCCTCGCCCTTGGCCTTATCCACCGCAACGCTGAGCTTGCCCAGCTGATATGCCTTATCGAAGGTGTAGCTGAGCCACGGCGAGGTGTCGCCGGTGCCCCAGTTCGACCAGTTGGTGCTCAGGTTGTTGTCGCAAGTCAGGTCGGCCGTAGAAGCGGAGGCCCAGCTACTGGCCGGCTCATACTTCGAGGCCGCAGCGGACGAGCAGAACAACCGGGCAAGGTTGCTTTCCACAGTCACGGTGAACGTGGCGGTTACTGAAGAATCAGCGACAAGACGCACCGTCACGGTTTGCTCGCCCAATTTGGTGGTGTCGAAGCCTTCCAGCGTGTATTCGCTTGGCTCCAGCACACGCGTTTTGCCATTGGTGAGCGTGGCGGTAACCGTCACGTCCCGAAGCGCGAGCATCTGCCCCTTGGCGATAGTGGCTTCAGGGTCCTTAGCCGCGATGGACTCCACAGCAGCAGTCTGCGAACCGAACGCAGTGCCGTTGAAGGCCACGGTGAATGCGCCGGCATTGCTGTTCGACGTGGCGAAGACACCGGCATCGAGCCCGGTTGCGTCCGCACCGGTCAGCGTTACCGTAGCGACATCCTGCCATTCATCGTTCGCGGAAGCACGCCAGTAGCCTTTCAGGGTATCGGTTGCGGCGCGCTCCAGCTTGAGTTGCACTTGGTCGCCGAAGCCGGCACCAACATGCGATGTTTCCTTATCGATGTAGCCATCGGCATTGGAATCGTACTGCATGTAAATGCCGCTTGGGCTGGCAAGTAACGTGGCATATCCCTTGCCGCCGTTAGCGTCAGCAAGACCGTTACGAACCACCAGGCCGGCACGCGGATCGCCATTACCGCCCAAGTCGAGCGGCTTGACCGTGGTTTCCAACGTTTCGTTCACGTCCAGAGCATCAGGCTGGTACACCGCGCTGCCCTCGTTGCGATCCGTCCAGACACCACGATTGGCGTTGTCCGTAACGGTGAAGTCATAGGTACCGCCGGATGCGGCGACCTGGCACGCGCTGCCGCCCTTCCAATGGGCTTCCTTCCAACTTCCGGAAATCGGGTTGGAGCAGGAAACGTCGATGGTTCTGCGGAATGTGCGGCCCGGGTTGAAGTTGCTGCTCTCGGCAAGAGTGCCTGTAATGGTGTAGGTTCCCGGCACATTGAATGCGTAGGTGCTGCCGGCAGCCTTGGTCGACTTGCTGACTGCCGTACCGCCTTCCACATTCCATGTCACCTTGGTAGCAATGGTATCGTCGCCTTCCTTGACGTTGACGGTGTCCGGCAGAGTAACGGTTCCGCCCGTGTTCACGGTCTTCGGGAGATCATCGCCGGTTTCCACAGTCCAGTTGACCAGCTTGCCCTTGGCGCTACCATGGTTGTCCCAATAGTTCAGATCCCAGCCGTCGGGCTCGCCTTCTTGAGCAGGATTATGCATTTCGATGGTGCCGTTCTCACCGATGGTCAGCGGCAGCCAAACATAGGTGGAATCGGCTTTACCGGAATCCCAACGGTCACCAAGGTAGATGAAGTGACCTTTCTCCTGGTCTACTGCGAGCACACTAGCCGACTGCGAACCGAATGTGGTGCCGCGGGTATCGCCCACAGACAACAGACCATCCGCGCCTTCCGGCATGTTGTTGTACCACGTGTTCTCGTTGGCATCGTCCTTTTCCACGCCACGGGTCCAGCTTCCCAGCATGGAGTCGGCGGTGTAGTAGGTCTGCTTGTTCGGGTCCCAGCCGGTTGCACCAGATGCGATGATGTTGTAACGCCCGTCATATTGGAATACGGCAGGAGCTTCCAGCGAACCATTTTGTTTGACGATTTGGAAATCTTCGCCACGCACCGGGGCATCCGTAGTACCGTCTGCAAGAATGTATGGGTACTGCCCGTCAGCAGAGTACTGCTTTTGTCCCTCGGACTGGTCCACATTCGTGGTCTTGACTACATTGGTGTAATCATCGTTAAGCTTGGCGATATACAGCGTGGCATTGGCTTCGGAAGAATACAGTACATAGGCACTGTCGTCCTTCGGATCCACGAACACAGTCATATCGCGGCTGTCACCGTTCTCACCCCAGCTGGGGTTACCTGCGGCTTCTTTCCAATTGTTCTGGTTAGGCAAACGATAGGCACCCACCATAGTGAACGGGCCCGCCGGATTGTCGGAAACAGCCACGCCCGCAAGTGCACGTGCATAGTTGGAACCGCCCGGCGTGGTGCTTCCATCGGAATGCCACCACAGCACGTATTGCTTGTTCTTCTTGTTGTAGATGATCTTCGGACGCTCGAAAATGCCCTGTACGGAATCAACCGCGCCATCACCATCCTGATCGGGGTTGGTGTTGAGGTACGGGAAGATTGCGTCGGCCTTGGCAGCGTCCACACTGCCGTCGGACTTGGTCAGGTTGTAGGCCTTGTCGAAGTAGGCGTAATCGGCATTGCTCTTATCCGTCAACTGAGATTTGCTGGTCACCGCACGCAGCGCCACACCAAGATCGGTCCAGTTGTATAGATCTGTCGACATATAAGCATGAACACCGGGGCTGTTGTCGTAACCGTTAGAACGGTCTTCGCCATACCAGTAGTAGGCGTCGCCAACCTTGACCACTTGGCCACCGTGCGCTTGGATGTGTGTGCCGCCATTATCATTGGCGTTCTTGGCATACCAATATGGCTGGAAGTAATCGCTAGCGTTCTTGCCCGGATCGGCTGTGGGCTGGAACTTGGTGTATGTCGGCACTTGGCCGATGGTAGGCAGGTAATCCACACCTGCCGCACTGGCACTTGCAGCGGCCAGCCCGCATGACAATAGCGTTGCCGCGGCGGTAATTGCCGCGATAAGAGCGCCCTTGCCCTTATTGTTTATCTTCATTGATTTGGTTCCTTGATTGATGATAACGGTTTTTTGAACAAACAGTTATGTCGCTATCCGCGAAGTCAGAAAAGGGCCGACAAATCAATATACCGATACTGAAAACTCAGTATTCAACTTGTCGGACCAATTATGCTCAAAGAGCGGAGGAACCGGCCGGCAATAGTCAATATTGCCGGCTTGTTCCTTCCCCCATTACTGTGCGAGGGTGCTATGCACGCTTGCGCAGCATGAACAATGCACCCGCGGCAGCGGCCAGCAGAGCGACAGCGCCAGCGATGGCGGCAACATTGGAACCGGTGTTGGCCACCGTGTTCTTGTTGCCGTTGCCGGTGGCACCGGGCTTGTTGGTGCTGCCGGGCTTCTGTTCTTCAGGGCCAGGGGCGACTGCGTTGGCCTTGACCGTGACGTTGAAGGTCGCGGTCACACCACGGTAGGAGACGGTAATCGCCTTCTTGCCTGCGGCGGTGGAGTCGAACGAGCCAATCGCAAGCTGCGGGTCGTCAAGAGCGACCGGCACTTCCTTGGTCTTGTCGCCACTCTGATAGACGGCAGTAACCTTCAGACCGGCGGTATCGAGCTTGTCGCCGATGGCGTACTCGGTCTTCGTGGGTCCGATCACCTTGAGCGAAGCCAAAGTGAAGGCGTTGAAGGTCACCGTGTAGGTCTTCGTCTCAGACTCGTCGGCTGAGGTCACCGTAATGGCGGCCTTGCCGCCAAGCTTGCCGTTCTCAACCGCGTCGCCAGTCACCTTGACGGCGGCGGCATTGTCGGTGGCGAAGGCCTGCAGCACTGGGTTTGCCTCGGCGTCGACCGGCAGATCAACCGTGTAGTCGGTCTTGGCCGGGTCGAAGCCTTCAACGGTTTCGCCGTCAAGACGCAGGTCGCCCAGCGTGGCATCGGATGCTGGCTGCGGGGTGAGTACCGTGCTGTCTTGTGCGAACACCTGGATCTCAGCCACGTTGATGTACACCTTGGTGTCCTGCAATGTGTTAGTCAGGCGGATGCCCTTGGCCTTTACCGGGGTGCCGAGCACGAAGTCAACGGTCGGGGTGTCGGCGGCGGTGATGCCGTCGGAGCCAGAGCCGGCATCGCCGGCCTGTATCTTCCAGCCATCCTTGGTACCGACTCCATGCCATTCGCCAGCCTCATCCTGGTATTCCAGCGTCTGGCTCTTCGGCCAAGACGCACGACCATCGTAGTAGAAGAAGGTCTTCACTTCGGTGATGGTCTGAGCTTCGTCGAAGGTGAACGTGGCGACCGGGTCCACCGTCGAGGCGGTGGAAGCCCAAGTGGACCAACCCTTTGACGTAGTGTCACCATCGATGGCCTTGGAAGCGGAGGCACCCTCCTGGAAGTTCACCGAGAAGTTCGTGCCAGAGGCCGCGGCGATGTTCTTCGCAGCACCCTGAACCGGCGTCACGAATGCCTGAATTTCGGTGGCGTTCATGTAGTCGTTGTTCACGGTGTTCACAATGCGCACCTTCGTGGCATTCACTGTGCCCTTATCGGCCTTGAACGTCACCGTCTGGCCTGCGGCAGGCTTAACATCGCTACCGAGTTGCATCCACGTCTCGCCATCAGTGGCGTACTCGGCCTTGGCGGAAGCCGGAGCCTTGTCACCATACGTGATGGTCACGCTGCTAAGCTCACACTCAGAGCCGAAGTCAATCGTGGCGGTCGGGCTGGCGGAATAGTCACCAGCAGAGTTCCACGTCACCCAGGCTTCAGCTGACGTGTCACCATCGGTGAGCTTCTTCCACTGATCGCCCTTGCTGTATTCCGTCTGCTGGTTGGTCACGGTCAGGTTGGAAGCAGTGTCGGCCACATTCTCAGGCGTGGCGGCGGTGACATAGATCGCGCCCTTCAGTGCAATCGTGGTCGCGTCGTCCAGCTGGTAAGTACCGGTCACGGCAATGTTGTCGCCAGCCTTGGCATCGGCGAGCTTGGTATCAAGCCCATCGAAGTTCCACGTAACCTTAGCCGCATCGCCCTCGAATGCAGGCGATGCCTTGACGTGTAGGTACACCGGCGCAGCCTCAAGCGCGGCCTTCGCCTCGCTCGCACTGGTGCCGGCCAGCACTGTAGCCGATACCGGATCGGAAACGGTGAGCGCGCCAACGTAGACCGTAGCGGTGACGTTGAACTCGTTGCCGTACACATCGGTGGCGGTAGCGGTGGCTTCGTAGGCGCCTTCCTTGGCCACATCGACCTTGGAAGTATCCCAGTTGGCAACCGTGGCCTTGCCTTCGCCCCAGGTGTAGTAGAGCGTGACTTCGACCGGAAGCACGGCCTTCTCGTTAACGGCGGTCTGCACGTTCACGGTCTTCTGGCTGGTCGGCGTTACATTGCGCAGAGTCCATGTCTGGTTGGCGGACGGCGAAGTGCCGCTCGGTGACTGCCACAAGCCAACCTTCGTGCCGACTGTGGTACCAGAGTTATCCACATCAAGGTTCGTCTTAGTCGCGGCATTGAGCAGCTGGTAGGTCGAACCATCGGAAGTGTTGAGAATCCACTTGGCAGCCGGGTCGGATTTAGCGGCCCCAACCGTTTCGTTGGAAAGCGCGTTCGTGCCATCCTTGGACACCAGCACCTTGCCTTCGGCGTTAGTAATCACATAAGCCTTGAGATCAGGGCGCTCGGAGTCGGCGGGCTGCTCGATCTGGGTAAAGGTCCAAGTCTGCTTCTTGGCGTTCTCGGCATCGGAAGCGACGTTGGCCAGGGACAGCGCGGAATCACCAGAAGTGGTATCAGCCACGGCCTTGCCGGACTGCTTACCAACGAGCTGGTAAGTGTCGCCGGTCTCGACGGCAGCATCCTTAGCGTAGCCGGTCACGCCAGTGAGCTGGATGGAGGCGATAGAACGGGCGGGCACAGTGACCGTAGCGGTCTTGGCAGCCTTGTCAATCATCACAGAGCCTTCAGCTTGCTTGACGTTGCTGGTCTTGGCGAAGACTTCCGGAGTGGCGGAATCGACACCCGCGTTCTTGTCTTCGGCAGAGGTTTCGGTGGTCAGGTAGAGCTCACCGTAAGCGTTGTCGGCAATCTCGCCGTACTTCGACAGGTCGATGACGAAGGTCTGGTCAGAGGTGCCGGAGTTGCGGTGGATGACGGTCTGTGTCTTGCCATCGTCGGAGGTGGCGGTCATGTTGTTGTCTTCATCGTTGTTGGCGATGACCTTGTCGCCCGCGTGGATGAAGTGGGTGATGGCCTTGACGCCGTTGTACTTGGCGTTTGCAATAACCGTGCACGGTTCAAGTCCATCGGTGGTACCGCCGTTGTTGTTCACGCGGCGCTCGGAGTAGAGCTTGCCGTCCATGCCAGCCACGGTGCAGTCGAAGTCGATGAGCACGGTGCCCCAGTTGGTGTTCTCACCGGCCGGATTCACATTCGAGCCCATCTGCATGTTGTAGAGGTCCTCGACCACCTGCCAGAAGGTGAAGTCCTTGGACTGCAGGCGGGTGACGTTGGAGCTGATCTTGCTCATCATGCCCAGCGCGTTGTCGAAACCGTACGGGTTGTAGGAGCCAGACTGCCAGGAGCCGTCCACCTCGCTCATCGACAGCTTCTTGCCGTCTGCCTGAGCGATATCGCGCGACTGCATCTGGTTGCTGTCGGAGTAGGCGTGAACGTTGTACTGGCCGATAAGGTCCTTGATCGCCTGCGGGTACTGGTTGTACGACTTGACGAAGTCGGCGGAGTTCGTGGCATCGGTGGCTGCGATGATGGTGTCATCATTGTCCTTGAGCGCCTCAGCGAGTGCGGTAATCGTCTGCTGCTGCTGGGCGTTGCTGACATGCATACCCTCCTGCGGCTTCTTCAGCGCGTTGGAGTATGGGGTGACGGACTTATCTTTGTCGGAGTAGTACTTATCCCAGTAGTTGTTAATGAGCTTGGTGTTGTCATCGCTCTCATCGGTGTACTTCGAAGCCATGTCGCCCGGAGTGCCCCAGTAACTGGTCTCGGACTCGTTGAACGGCTCGACCGTGTCAACGTTTGCGCCAAGGCTTTCGAGGTGCTCGACGTTCTTGGCCATGTACTGAGCGAATTTCTCAGGGTTTGCAAGATTATTGCTACCGGAGTTGCGTCCACCAGTGGCGTAACCGCTGTTGGTCAGGAACCACGGAGCGGAGTTGGCGAAGGCCTCTACGTCGGTGATGTCAGGGTTATCGCCGGTGGCACCGCGCTCAATCCACCAGTCTTGGGCGGCGGACTTGGAGAAGTCATACTGGTTGTCGTCAGTCGGGTCGAATGCCGCAGCCAGCTTGTCTTTGTCGGCCTGCTTGGTGGTTACGCCATTGCCATACGTGCCGGAGCCGGTGGCGTCATCTTTCCACGTGCCAGGCACGGCAGCGCCTTGGCGCATGAATGGGTAGCCGTAGGCAACATCGGAGGCATTGCCGCCGCCCACGTTGTAGCGGGCCATGTTCAGGTCCAGTCCTTCATCACCGAAGATGGACTGGTAGAACTGTTCGCGCAGCTGTTTGCCGTATTCCACAGCCTTAGCCTTGGAAGCGTCATCGCCGAGATTGGTGGTGATGGCCGATTCCTCGCCGAGGCTGCCGGTGGCGTTGGCGAACCAGGCCAGCGAGGTGCCCCAGCCATCGAAACTGTTGGCATACCACGGGTTCGGGGTCACGGTAATGGCATCGTTATCAGCCGCATACGCAGTGCCGGCAACCGCAAACGCCCCTCCTCCCACTAGTGTTGCCGCCGCAACCATTGCAGCAAGCGATTTGCTCAGTACCTTCATTGGTCTCCTTAGTGTTCCTGCTGTCCGCCTTATACCGGAAAAATCGGCCTTTGCTTCACTGCGCCGGCCTCTTTGCCTGATACATGACCTACGTCGACTCCTTCTTTCGGCGCAGCCAAAATGTTTACGCAAACATTTTGATATGAGCGATTTTATCACAAAACCGTCACCCAGCAAACAACTTCAGAGACCACAAACGACGCACAAAGTCATGAGCCATTCGAATTGCGCTGGCCCAATCGCTACGAATCATATTTGCCGTAGCCCTTAAGTGAATCCCACTGCATCGAGATATCGCGCCCGCTATCCCTTCCGATAACGCCGACCACGCGTGTTGCCTTCAGCAATCAGCTTTCCTTGCGCAACTAAACCGTTTAGGAATTTGCGGACTGTTCTGTTATCGAGCTCTGTTATCTTGGCGAGTTCAGGCACAGTCACATAGTCAACCTCTGTCAAGCGTCGATTCATCGCCGACAGCATCGCTGCCCGCGAATCAATTTCACCCGATGCGGTTGCATCTGCTTTCTTACCATCCACACGTTCCCCGCCAATGAGCCTCGCACCCTCTTCGGCATCTTTCTCAACTACAGATCTCACGCTAGCAAAACCAGAACCATCCACGGTCTTCAGCGCAGGAACAATAGGAATCGTCGCCTCGAATATGTCACCATCGCGGAACTCAGGCTCTCGCTCAGTATATTGCCGGGACGCTCTTATCAGATTCCGCAGTCCGCTACCCAGCTGCTCGGCTATGCCGGTCTGCACAAACACATTAGCGATAATCGGATTCTTTGGCATTGGCGTGAACTCGCCCAGCTTCATTCGACCTTCAAAGAATGAGCGCGAAGCATTAACCGTCCGGATGGATTCATTATCAATGGTGACACGCGCCACCACCGGACTGGAATACTCCCGATGCATGAGGCTGTTTGCCACCAATTCACGGGCGATCATCGTACGCGGGCTCACTCGCTTATCGCCCTTTAACACAAAGCGGTCAGGCAGATTCCGCTCAGTAAATTCACGGAGTTGCTCGTACGAATCGAACAAGTTGGTCCGCACCATAAGTCGGTCATCGTATCGGTCAATATTGTCTCGCCGAACCACGGCATCAGTAATATACGCTGGGCAAACCGAGGAAATGACTTCATCCTTGCCCAAGAGCAGCACTGCAGCAAGATTAAAGCCCTCTTCGCCGGTCGTGTAATCACGATCGTATAGCTTGGCGCTGCGGAACAGTTCTTCGTCAGACATAGTTCCCCAAGGGTGCCCAGCTCGCTGAGCGACCGCCAGCTGCCGCATTCGCGCAATCAGCTCAGGACGCAAATCAAACGGAGTCACGTAACGGAAAATTCGCCGTTCGGAATAGTAGTTCTGCTTGCGAATATACATTTGACTAATCTGGATATCGCTTTCGATGTGTGTATCCACATCAGCAATGCGATCAAACACTGCGCCCTTGAACCGCACAACCGAAGAACTCGGAGCTACCCAAATACGAACAATAATCCGTTCGTCGTACTCGATATGTTCCGTTTCCACCATTGGAGCCGGTTCGAACATCTTACGATTAGACACTACGTTGACAACGTTGCGCTCTATCTCACTAACGCGCTTAGAATCGACGCCGAGCACTTGACCGTCATCGTCAACGCCAAGATAAATGCTGCCACCAGAACGATTGGCGAATGAGCATACAGTCTCAAAAGTATCCGTATGAGGCAATTCGCTGCAGCGCTTGAACTCGACCATAGATGATTCACCGGCCTGCAGCACTTGCATAAGTTCATCCTGCGTCATCGCATTCCGCCCTTCATAGCGATAATTCATACATTAGGACATGGCACTTATCGTATTTTAGCATCTAATTAGTACATTAGGACATTGTTTTATGTCCTAATGTACTAATTAGGCGGCTAATTGTACTAATAATTGCACACTGATGTACTAATCCGATGATCGAATGCACTAATTGTCCGCACAAATGCACTAATCGGATGACCGAATGTATCAATGAGACCTATAGGCAGCCGATTGGCTGACGATCAGCCCAGTCATTGGCTATCGGCCGCCAGCCAATCAGCCCGTCCAATCACTCCTTGTGTTCCAGTGCGGCCTTCAAATCGCGGCTACGGTAGCGTTCGCGCAGCATAGAGAATCCACCGAAGCCCACAAGCCACACCAGGCCGGCAATCGCGGAATTGCGCGTATCGTCCGCAAGGAACAACGTCAGGTAGATGAACACGAAGAACACGATTGCCACCGTATTGAGCACCTTCCACGCGGGCATGACGAACCCGTCCGGAATGAAATCAGCGGAACGGCGGTACCTGCGATGCGCCAGCAGCGTCAGGATGTAGATGAACAGGAACACCGCGGAGCTGGCGGACGAGAACAGCACGAACGCTCCGGACACACCGGGGATGGCGTTGACGATCGGCGACAGCAGTATCAGCGCCGCGGACACCAGGATGGCGCGGGCCGGCACCTTGCGATCGGACACCTTGCCGAGCTTGTTCAGCATCGGGTTCGGCGACACCTCGGACAGCTGGTACAGGTGGCGGCCAGCCGAGTACAGCAGCGAGTTCAGCGCGGAAGATGCGGCGGTGATCACCACGAAGAACACCAGCGCGGACGCCCAATTCAGCCCGGCGTACTGGAACACCATAATGAACGGGGAGGCAAAGGAGCCGTCCTCGTTCGGCTTGAACGAGGTCCACGGCACGATGCACATGATGGCCACCAGTGCGCCCACATAGAAGATGAGCACGCGCACGATAATCTCGTTGATGGCCTTGGGCAGCACCTTGCGCGGATTCTTGGTCTCGGAGACGGTGACGCCCACGAATTCAATCATCTCGTAGGCGAAGAACACCATCTGGAAGCTCATGAGGAAGGCCATCCAACCGTTCGGCGCGAACGAGAAGTTGGCGAACAGGTTGTCGAATCCGGCGTGGCCGGCCGGGCTCACGTGGTCCACGCCGTGAATCTGCACGGCTGGGTAATGGTAGCCGATCACGATCATGACCACGGCGGTGGCGATCATCGCGCAAATCAGCGTGATCTTGATCATCGAGAACCAGAATTCCACCTCGCCGAACACCTTGACGGCAATCAGGTTGATGGAGACCAGCGACACCAGGAAACACAGCTCGATCAGCCATTTCCAATGGGTCAGGTCGATGCCGAACGTGTCGAAGAAGGTGATGAAGTACGTGGAGACGGCCGTGATCTCGGTCATGCCCAGCAGCACGAGCGCGGCCCAATACGTCCAGCCGGCGAAATGCCCCCACCCGTTGCCAAGGTAACGGGTGATGAAATTGATGAAGGTGTGCTGGCTGGGGTCACGGTACATCATTTCGCCGATGGCGCGCATCAGGAAGAACATGATGACACCGACCAGAATGTACACGAAGATGATCGAGGGGCCGGTTAGCGAGATTGACTTGCCCGAGCCCAGGAACAGGCCGGTGCCGATGGTGCCGCCAATGGCGATGAACTGTACGTGGCGATTGCTCAGGCCACGCTCCATCTCGTTGGTCTGGTCCAGGCTTTCGACAGACTTGAGTTTGCCCGTAGCCTGCTGTGTACCACCATTCACATTCGTATCGGCCATACTGATTTCATTTCTCTTCTCTGCCGCCCGATTGTTACGCACCAGACGCGATACTCGTTCAAAACAAGTTCAAACTGTATCACCGAAATATGTCACGAAAACCGCTCAGCTCAAGAATACATGCGATGATACTGTAAATATTCCGCCAAAAAGTTCAATTCATCAACACCAAATTGAACTTCTACCTCTATTCCACGGACTTGAGCGAGCTGACCGGGTCTACGCGATCGAGCACTGGGTTGGTGAACAGCTGCACCAGCAGCGCGAACGCCAGCGTCGCCACCACGGCAATCGCATAGCTGTACCAGTGCACTTCCACTTCGAAATACAGCGACGGCATATTCAACGCAGCAGTCAGTAATCCGCCTATCCACCTGCCAAGCGGCAGACCAACCACCACACCCATACCGGTCAATATCATCATCTCGCGGTTCACGTAGTTGTGCACCTCGCGGTCATAGAAGCCCAGCACCTTCAGTGTGGCCATCTCGCGGATGCGTTCGGACACGTTCGTATTGGCCAACGTAAACAGCACCACCAGCGCCAGGCCGCCGGCGAGCCCCACAATCAGCGCCACCACGGCACCCATCAAATCGAACTTAAACGTGGCGGCCAGATGCGCACAGCTCACGGCCTTGAGCACCGACGATTCCTCGCCCAACCGATCCGCATATTCGGCCTGTTCGGTCTCGGAACCTTTCAGCTTGGCGAGCATCGCGTTCCACGTCAAGGTCGAGGCAGTGCCATCTCCCGAAGCCGAAGACGTCACACCGTCGGCCGCAAACTTCTGGTCGTACAGTCGCTCACTGATGTACACATCAGAGCCGATGAGGTTGCGCGTCACCGCCGCAACCTTCACCTTGGCCCGCCCGCTGCCGCCATTGCTCAACGTGACGGTGTCGCCCGCATGAATATCCAACGAATTGGCTGCGGACTTCGCCACAATCACACCACTATCGTCCAGCGCTACAGTGCCGCCACCCGCTTTGCCGAAGATATTGGGCAGCTCGAACCACCCATCGTCACCGGCCTCTTCCAGCGTGACCATGTCGTTCAGTTTGTTCAACGAATTGTTGGGCACCGTCATCAGCTGCACGGTTTCGCTTTCCTGCGCCGCATTGCTCATCTCGCCGCTATCCACGCGCAGATTCAGCGTTTCGGTGGCCCGGCCATCTTGTGCCACCTGCTTGCGCATCGCGGCGGCGTCATCGTCATTGGCCACCACCATCAAGTCATACTGGTAGATCTGCTCATATTGCTTGACGCCAGTCGTGTCGACGGTGTCGTTAATCGCAAATCCGCAGATAATCAGCGCTGTGCAACCAGCCACGCCGCCCACGGTCATAATCAAACGCGACTTGAATCGGAAGATATTGCGCGCAGTGACTTTGCCGAGGAAGTTCAGCCGGCTCCATACCGGGCGAATCCGCTCCAACAATATGCGAGCGCCCGCCTTCGGCGCCTTCGGGCGCATCAGCGCGGCGGGCGTGTGCCGTATCTCCTCGCGGCAGGCGAGCGCGGTGACCACGCCCACACCGACCACGAACAGCACGATGCCGGCCGAGCCGTACAGCCAGTCGTATTCAAGTCGCACACCGGGCAATATATACAGTCCCTCAATCACCACCATCAGGAATGCCGGGATGCCGAGGAATCCGACCAGCAGACCGATGCCGCCGCCGACCAAGCAGGCGAGCAACGCGAACAGCAGATACCGGCTGGACACGGCGAGTCCGCCATAGCCGAGTCCAAGGTAGGTGCCGATAAGTCCGCGGTCTTCCTCGACCATGCGGGTCATGGTGGTCAGGCTCATGAGCACGGCGACCAGCAGGAACACAATCGGGAATGCGCGGCCGATGGATTCGATGGAACTGACGTCTGATTTGAGCGAGCTGAATCCGTCGATCGAAGCGCGTGTCTGCACATACCAACGTGCGTTGGCCACATCGTCGATGCGCCGTTGCTGCTTGGCGAATTCGCTTTCCGCTTCGCTTCGCTTCGCATCGAGTGCAGACTGCGCATCATCCAGTTTCGCCTTGCCGTCCGCGAGCTGTTGTTCGCCTTCTTCCAGCTGCCGCTCGCCTTCTTCGAGCTGCTGCTTGCCGCTGGCCAGTTGGGCGGCCTGCGCTTCAAGTTGCGCCGACTGGGTTTCGAGGGTTGCGGCATTCGCTTCGAGTTCCGCGGATTTGGTATTGAGCTGTGCCTCTCCTGCAGCCGCTTCCTGTTCCTTGGCGGTCAGTTGCGCGTTCTGCTGGTCCAAGGTGGATTGTGCGGGGGCAATGGTTTCGTTTAATGTGCGCTGCAAATCGGCTTTCTGCTGGGTCAGACTGTCTCGCTGCGTTTGCAGTTCCGTTTGCTTGGCGGCCAGCTGTTGCCGCAGCTCACTGATTGACGGCACTTCAGGCAGGGTAATGCCAAGGCGCGCGAGCAGTTGCTTGATGGCCTGCCATGTGGGTGAGTTGAGGTCGATATTCGGGTCAAGTTGCGCCAGTAGATTGTTGGCCTGTTGAATCATGGGCAGCATCTGATCAATTTGCGCCATGCCTTGGTCGATTTGGGTAATGCCCTGTTCGATTTTCGTGCGATTGGCGGTCAGTTCCGTTTGCGCCGCATCGAGCTGTTTGCGAGCCGAGGTGAGCTGCGTTTTGCCTGATTCGAGCTGGGTGCGCGCTTCGGCTATCTGCTGGCGACCTTGCGCGATCTGTTGACGGGCCGTTGCAATCTGCGCACGTCCATCGGCGAGCTGCCGTTCGCCATCGGTAATGGTTGTCCTGTTGTTCTCCAATTCGGTACGGCTATCTTGCAATGTCGTTTCGTTGGCTTCCAGCTCGGCCCAGTTGTCGTCGATCTGCTTCTGGGCTTCGTCCAGCTGCTCGTTGGCCTCGTCTTGGGCATCGTCCAGTTTGCGCTGCGCGCTGGAGACGATCTGTTGACGACGGGCTTTCTGGCGTGTGGTCTGTATCTGATGTTCGATACGGTCGGCCACGGTTTTGACGGCTTCATCGTAGGCATCGGAAAACGTGTCAAAATCGGACGCACCAGTGACGGCAACCGATATCGCAGTGTATATATTGCCGGTCACGCCGTCGCTGGGTGCAAAGAACGTATAGTCCTCGGATGAGGTGGACCGGAAGGAGGTCATGCCCGAATAGCCGTCTGGATTGTTGAGGTCGCGCGGGTCAAGTACGACGCCGGTGATGGTGAGTTTCGTGGGGAACTGCGGGGATTGCTCGGCGTCGGCGTCCGTATTGGCGGCGGACTTCGCATCGGATGCCGAGGCATTGGCGGCGACACCTACCGTATCGGCATTATTGGAATCGTCATTGGAATCATTATTGGAATCGTCAGTCTCCGTGGCCGCTACCGATATGACGGATGAAGAGGTGTCTTGTGGCGTCACAGTAATGGTGCCGCCAATCTTGAGTCCGCTATCGTTCAGGAACTGCTGAGTCACCGCCACTTCGCCGGCCTTGTTCGGCAGTTTGCCTTGTTGCAGGTACGGCTGATCAAGCCCTTCGGTACCGATTTCCTGCATGGTCACGGTTTTCTTGGTGCCGTCCACCAACGTGGTCACCGTCTGAGAACGTTCGGGCTGCACGGTTTGCACACCGTCGATTCGGCGCAGTGCCGCCGCATCATCATCGGTCAGGCCGTATGTGGATAGCACCTGCAGGTCATGCAGTCCCTGCTGATCGTAAAAACGACCGGCCGCCAGAAAAGCATCGCGGCATCCGGCGTAGATGCCGGTCAGCACGGCCACGCCAAGCAGCGTAATGACGGCGATCGAGACGAACCTCTTCCAGCTGCGCAGCCAGCAACGCAACGTATCTTTGGCAAATACCGCAGAAACGCCCGCTCCTCGACCGCCGCTATCGTCGAGGTTCCGCCGTTTCACAGAATGTTTCACAAATCGCCTCGCTTGTTTCACGGGGCGTTTCACAGAGTGTCTTGCAGTGAGCATCGCCAATCACCTACCATTCGATATCGGCGATGGGCTGCGGCGTTGCGTTGATCTCCTCGCTGGCCACCTTGCCGGAGCGGAAGCGAATCACTTTATGAGCCATCGGTGCAAGCGCGGAATTATGCGTGATGATCATCACGGTCATGCCTTGCGTTTGGCAAATATCCTGCAGCAGCTGCAGCACTTCCTTACCGGTCTCGTAATCGAGCGCACCGGTCGGCTCATCACACAACAGCAGCTTCGGCTTTTTGGCAATCGCGCGGGCGATGGATACACGCTGTTGTTCGCCGCCGGACAGTTGCGCTGGGAAGTTCCCCATGCGCTCCCCCAACCCGACCTTGTACAAGGTTTCCACCGGGTCGAAATGGTCGGGGCAAATCTGTGAGGCAAGCTCCACGTTTTCCAGCGCGGTAAGGTTCGGCACAAGATTGTAGAACTGGAAAACGAAGCCGATGTCGTTGCGCCGGTAGGTCACCAGTCCCTTTTTCCGCAGGCCCGTAATATCGCGCCCGCCGACCACTACGCGGCCGGTTGTGGCGGTATCCATGCCGCCCAGAATGTTCAATGCCGTGGTTTTGCCGGCACCGGACTGTCCCAGAATCACGCTTAATTCGCCTTGTTCGGCGGTAAAGCTGGCCTCGTCGAGCGCGCGAATCACACTGCTACCAGAAGGATATTCCTTGACCACATGGTCGAATTCGATATACGCCATCGCACACCTCCAACGCGCTCGTGGCAGCCACCTAGCCCCATAGGCCCCGCCAAAACTTCCTGCTATACTCAAGTAAAACAACACTGTGTCGGTTCTGCAACCAACAGTTGGATTGTGGGTTGTCGGAATTTGGGGAGAAGGCCATGGCCAAAGAATTGACGGAAAGCCGCCGCACCCGCTACACGAGACGTGCCATGCAGGACGCGCTTATCGAGTTGCTGCGCAATCAGCCGCTCGGCTCCATCACCGTTAAAGCGTTGTGCGAGCGGGCCGATGTGAATCGTTCCACGTTTTACGCGCATTATGCGAGCATCGAGGAACTGCTGCACGACATTGAAGACGAAACCATGGCCTGGGTCACCACCGCACTCGAACAGCTACTCGCCCAGCCAGATTCTGCCGGCATCGAGCATGTTATTGAGCGCATCTGCCAGTACATTGCCGACAATCGCAAGCATCTGCAGGTATTGATGAGCCCGAAAGCGGATATCGGCTTCCAGCAGCAGCTGCTGGGATTGATTTACAGCCAGCGCGGCGTAGGCGAACAGTTGCAATCTTCGGCGGGTTACCCAGCCGAGGCGCAGATGCGTATGCGATTCGCCGTGTCCGGCAGCATTGGGCTTTTGCAATATTGGCTCGCCACCGATCTCGCGGCCTCTCCCGAATCGGTGTCCCACACCATCTTCACCATGTGTATGCCTGCCACGCAGTGAGCACAGTGAATTCAGTGAACTCAGTGAAGCGTGCGGTTTCATAAGCATCGCTCGCTATAGCTTCGCCTGCTCACCGGCCGCGCCCACGCCCGCGCTTGCGATAGCGCACAAATAGACGATTGACCATTTCTGAGACGATACGGCGGCATAGAATAACGAACGTTGCGCATCGCGGCAAGCCCCGCGTGCGCCAAAACCCAAGAAATGTGAGAGAAGGGCACAATGAGTACTGCTGATGCGCCTAAGAAGCCGCGCGAAACCGACGACGTGCC